>ERZ827168.1602-NODE-1602-length-30424-cov-7.365043_pt1 | contig 30424 bp, 28 predicted proteins | sample MGYA00519868_ERZ827168 | MGnify/ENA primary metagenome ERZ827168 (study PRJEB31778, sample SAMEA3449271) | human gut metagenome | biome: human gut; feature: human-associated habitat; material: faeces | place: United Kingdom | collected 2010/2012 ...
CCCTGTTGCTGCTTATATGCCGCCGGCGGCAGAACGCCCTCCGAGGAGAGATAGTTGGCAATAGCCTGCTGGCTGTAGCCCTCCATTTTCAGTTGAAAGATGGTTCGGACTACCATAGCGGCATACTCATCGATGATAAGCTTGTGCTTGTCGGCAGGGTCTTTCAGATAGCCGTAACAGGCAAAGGCACCGAGAAATTCTCCCGCCTTGCGCTGGACACGAAACTGCGCCCGCAGCTTCTGGGAAAGACTGCGGCAGTACGCCTCGTTCATGATGTTCTTGATGGGGATGGAAATATCATCGCACAGCGGCGTGTGTTCACTGTCCAGATCATCATTGACGGAGATAAACCGGATGCCCATATCCGGGAAAACGGTTTCCAGATACTTGCCGGTCTCGATATATTCACGGCCAAGGCGGGACAGGTCTTTTACAATGACGCAGTTCGCCTTCTTTTCACGGATGGCATCCATAACGCCCTGAAAGCCGGGGCGGTCATAGTTGGTGCCAGTATAACCGTCGTCTACCCGCTCCCCCACCAACGTGATCTCCGGGTGCCGCTGCACGAACTCGTGGATCAGCTTCCGCTGGTTGTCGATGCTCTCACTCTCATAGCGTTTGCCCAGCTTTGACAGGCGGAGATAGGAGATGCCATACCAATGCTGTCCGGAGAGATCTTCGGTTTGCGGGCAAAAAAATGCAGCCATAAAACGTACCTCCTAAAAATTCAGGAAAGCGGTTTCTGGCTGTCATTGCCGGGCGGCAACATTATTTTCACTGACGGGTCTATTATGCTTTCCCGCTTTGCTTTTGTCAACAGGGAAACTTTGGAGGATCAGGACAGGCTGCACGCATAAGCCCGCAGGCGGTCTTGCAGGCTTACATCTGTGTTGGAGTAGGCGAGCTTTACCACAATGCCGTTGTCTGTATAGCAATACGGGTCGCCTACCTGCTCTACATACTGCTTGATGCGTTCGGCGCAGGAGGCGGAGGTGTCGATACTCACGCAGGCGATGTCCCGTGGTGCTGTATGGGCGGTGTGATTGGTGCTCGGACGGTTTGCTTCCATGAAGATCCCTCTTTTCCAATAGCGTTGTCGGTAGTATTGCCAGATCTCGGTGTTTTATGAAAATGCTGATAAAAGAGCAACGCCTCCCAGCGCAATGCCAGGAAGCGTTGTCTATGATTCTGTATTCTAAAGAATACCAGCTTCAAGATGCCCTTTCAAGGTAAGACTTGGTGAACAATAGGTGAAGCCTTCCTGAAGAAGATAGGAACGCCAAGGATTTACCGCTGCAGATCGGCAGTCAGCGCATACATTTCCGCCAGCTCCTCGACCGCCTGATTGCGGATCTTATACAGGGTTCTCGTTGTGATTTGGGTTTTAGCGCTGATCTGCTGCCATGTGTGGCCCTCGAAGTAGGCGAGTCGAATGACCTCGGCCTGCCGCGGTTCCAGAAGCGCCACATAGTGCTCCAGACGGTTGATCTCCTGCTCCAGCGGTACAAGGCGGCTGACCAGATCGTGTGTCAAAGCGGCATTTGCCTCATCCGCCGCACTCTGGAAGTTCATGGCGATGTAAAGCGTCTTGTTGGATACGCTGCCGGAGGGCCGACCCTCGCCATCACCCTTGGCGAAATTCATGGCCTCAATCATTTCATCCGGCGTCACTCTGGCCGGATGCTCCAGCTCATAGCGAAGCTGTTCGATCTTGCGCTTGGTGGCGCGGTAGTTCTGCAAAAGGGTATTGACCTTTGTCTGAATCATAGTATGTTTCATTTTAACGTCCTCCCAGTAATTTTTAAGGTATAATAATGGACCGTTACGTGGGGGACCCCTGCACCTATGAAGTAATATGGTACGATATCAGTTAACCGCTTGACGATAAATGTATTTGTCTGGCTGAACTCGCGTTCGATAGTTGTTTGAAATCTGACTCTCAGCCATGAATATATCAAAGAATATATGCTAATATGTCAGAGATGGTATTTATATGACATACTTTAACAGTAAACAATGCTATTAGGATAAATACCATAAGCTATATTAAGAAAAATGATTATTTAGAAGAGTTGGGAAAAATGGACTGTGCCTGGGAGGAGTTTTCAGAAAAGAACCATATTAAGGGAAAATTTGTATGCATTGAAGATATAAGGATATATCTCTAATCAGACCTCCGCTAAGCGGATAAAATGGTTGGCCATGGCAAGATAATATGATAATATAAACAAAACTGTTATTTGAGAATTACTTGTTTTAGAAGCTATTTAGGAGAAGAACCGCAGATAATAATTGAGGGGATTGTTAATGAACGAGACGATATCTTTACAGATTAATAAATGTAAAACCTTTATTGACTTTATGCTGAGTCAACAACAATGGTCAGGTCTTCAAAAATCGGATGTTGAAAGTTGGCTGAAAAACTTTAAGGATGTACAGCCAGAAGAAAGACTATTAGTCTATAAATTACTTTCAAATATCATTTACTTTTCAGAGGCGGATGTTATTACCGCATTAAAAGAAGGCATTTATAAGTGCCTATATTATGGTGTTATTTTAGAAAAGCAAATTAATGCGAAGTTTTCAATGAGCCAGCAAGCTCTGGCTGCTGTGTGTCAAGAGGAACTGGAGAATACATACTTTATTCCACTACTTGACAGCAATTCTCCTCACGAGAGTGGCAACTATATTATGCGTCTCCTTGTGCAACAAAATATTATTCAGCCGAGGCAGTCGGTTTTCCTTGAGAGCCTTCCGGATAATTTTATCTCTAGGAAGATAAAGCGGTTGGTAGTTGTCGATGATTGTGTCGGAAGTGGACACCAACTTTTAGATTTTTGGACTAGTGCAACCGTTGACATAAATGATAATGTAATTACTTTGGCAGAATTATGTGAGAAATATGGAGTAGAGGCAAACTACTTGACTCTTTTTGGCTATGATAAGAGTATAGATATGCTTCAAGGATTATTGAGAAATTTACATATTTATTGTGTAAGAAAACTAACGGATACACAACGCGTATTTCAGAACGGCGCATATATCTGGAAAGATAACGATGAGTGTGAAGCTGCTAAAGATCTATTTGAGGGGCTATGCGCAGATGCAGGGATTCCTTTATATGGATATAATGAGCTTGACTTTGCATTTATTATGCACCGAACAATTCCAGATTGGACATTGCCGCTATTTTGGAAGGAGAATGCCGACTGGAATCTGCTAATGAGGAGGAAAAACTCAAATGACTAGTCAATATAATCCATTTAAAGAAAATCGTACAGAACAGATGAGAGACTTGTGGAAATATTATGTGCCATTTCCGGGATTAGACGGTGCGAGTAAGCCGATTGTCGTTCAGGGAGGACGCGGAAGCGGGAAGACAATGTTCTTTCAGTGCAATTCTTGGCGAGAAGTACTATCTCAATTGGAGAAGAATAATTGCAGCGTTGAAGAAAATCTTGACAGCCGGGGATTTGTGGGAATTTATTATCGCGTAGATACCACTTTTGTATCGGCAATGCGGTATAAAGATGAAAATAATTGGGCCCCAATCTTTGAAACGTATCTATGCATCTGTATCTTACAAGAAATGCTAGATTTGCTTATTGCTCTCGACCGTGAAATGAAAATGTCCGAATATAATCTTTCAAAATTCGCGAGTGCTTTTTCGAAAAAGCTTTGCCCAGATAGCGATGTGAAGAATATTCAATCTTTTAGACTTGAGTGTGATTTGTATCTTGATGCAATCGAAGATAAAATAAATGGCATTTCGCATGAGTCTAAAACGATTTTGCGTTGGGTAAGTGCTCACCGGTTTATTAGTGATTTGTGTAAAGCATTCAATAGTCTTTTTGGGAGGGAGTTGCTGTTTAAGATTTTTGTTGATGAATATGAAACATTGCAAGATTACCAGCAACGGATTATCAATACTTTAATTAAGCACAGCACGTTACCGGTTATTTTTAATATCGGTTTAAGACCCAAAGGTATGAAAACAATAGGGACTATTTCTGATACAGAGACAATTGAAGCTCCTCATGACTATGAATTATTGACGTTGGAGTTCGACCCAAACACATATCCAGAAATGATTCGAAGCATCTGCAAGAAACGAATTTCATTGGGGAAGGAGCAGGGGAAAATTCCCTCAACTGCATCAGAAGATATCGAGACGTATCTTGGACAGTACACAATACAAGATGAGATTGGAAAAATGCAGAAAACCATGCCTCATATTGAGAAATTGAAGAAGCTAGTTCATGATCGTATATTAGAAGACGGCATATCACCGGAATTGGAAAATGAGTATGTTAATATACTTTGCAATTGTTCCTTGCTCGAATCTCGCATTCATTATGCACTTTTGTGTAAAAAAACATCATATACGCCATCCTTAAGTGATTTGTATGAAGGTTGCAAAAGCCGTAGTGAGCGATATATGGAATGGATTCACAGTCGAAAATTTGGTGCCGTTTTTTTGCTTTGTAAAGAGGCAAAAAGAGAAAAAATGTATTACGGGATTGATGTGTTTTTGATATTATCCTCCAATATCGTCCGCTATTTTCTTGAATTGTGTGAACAGACCTTCAGAATGGCTTTTCAGAATGGCTTTTCTTGGGATGGAGCAATTGACGCAGAAATACAAAATGAAGCAGCGCACTATGTCAGTGAATATAAAATTGTAGACATTGCGGGATATGAGCCTTACGGAAAAGAGTTACGTATTTTTGTACAGTATCTTGGGCAAATTTTTTATAAGCTGCACACAGCTGAAAACACGACATTAGGAGAGCCCGAACCCAACCATTTCAATACAAAAGATTTATCATTGCCAGACTATACACGAAAGTTGCTTGATTCTGCGATTATGTGCAATGTCCTACAGGAAGGCGAGCCAACCAAGAGAAAACAATCAAAACTTTCCCCCGAAACAGTCGATTACTATTTAAATAAAATTTATGTTCCTTATTTCGGCATTTCGTATCGGAATCAGAGAAAGATTCAGATTGAAGTAGGCATATTAGAAAAACTTTTTAGTGGAAATGAAGATGACGCTAAAATGGGTTTCCAAGAATTTTTTAAAAGAAGGTCCGAGGTGGAAGATACCACCCCTGGCCGGCAGCTTTCTCTTTTTAAAGATCGTGAGGATGATTGACTATGATAAAAGAGGAATTTTCCTTTTATGATGTTGCAGACTATCTATATGAAGATAATGAATTAATAATTGTTGGCGAAAAAACTATCGATGAAAGAAGTTATTTCTTTTTTGACGAATGGAATAAAAAGGGGAAAGCAATTCTTAAAGTTAGCCGTACCGACAACGAAAGGCTTAAATATATTTACGTAACTGGAGGAGAGGAAAGAGAATCCAGCGAGATTGATTTGTGCGTTGAGACACCTATGCTATTGCGGCGTCTAGAAGTCGATAAGAAAAGCGTGCTCTTAGATATGTCAAGTCTGGATCATATTCTGATCATGTTTTTAACGAAAGTGCTTGTAAAGATAATTGAACCACGTGCGCTATTTGCCTCGTATATTCGTCCGCAAAAATATATAAATCAAGTTGGAAATGTCGGTTTTTCTCTTTCAAACAAAGTTATGGCTATAGAAGCTGTTCCTGGATTTGCAAAGCGAGAATGCGAGAAGCAGACCCTATGTGCTTTTTTGGGGTTTGAGGGTGTGCGGTTGAAGAGTATTCTCGAAACGGTTCATAACATGGATAGATTTATTCCTGTCGTTGCTTTTCCTTCTGGTACACCCCAATGGTACAATGTTGCTATGTGGAATAGCATGGATACTTTGCAAAGCGAATGTACAGAACTCAGTACGTGCAAATGCTTTTCTGAGAGTATCTTTGACGCTGTAGAGATTTTACAAAGGAATATTACACCAGATGAAAGAGCGGTGCTGGCTCCTCTAGGGACAAGACCCCATTCAATGGCATGTGCTTTATTTGCTTGCAAACATCCACATACTCGTATAATATATGATTATGCCGTTGAGTGTCAGCGGCGAGCTATTGGGATAGCTGAAATTAAAGTTTATCATTTAACTATGTTTTTAGAAGTATAGGCGAGGTGGACTTTTGGATTATAGCAAATTTTATACGCCAGTTCCGATAGCAAGTCTATTGGTAAAATGCGCAAATGTCACTAATCCTCCTGCAATAGTTGATATTTGTTGCGGAAGCTGTAATCTACTGCATGCGGCGAAACAGAGATGGACGCATGCACGCTTGATAGGTGTTGATATCAGTCCGCATACATTCACGGATGTCGACTATATAAAAACAGATGGCCGACGATATGCGATTGAAAATACAGAGAAATATTTGTTGGTATTGGCGAATCCTCCATTTGACTTTGTGGAAAAGGACAGAGAATTTCCACAGTTGTATCAAGGAATATTTTCGTCTTATCGAACGAAAAGGTTAGAAAACGAAATGCTATTGGCAAATCTACTTTTGCTACAAGAGAATGGTACATTAGTTATCATTCTCCCCAGCACTTTTGTTGAGGCCGAGAAGAATAAAAAGATTAGGCAATTAATAGGGGCAAATTATTTTTTGCAAAAAATAATAAGACTTCCAGAAAATACCTTCGGGTCTGCAAATATTAATTCCTATGCTCTGATTATAAAAAATTGCGTACCGAGCAGAAGAACAACGTGTTATACCGTGGTGTGTGAAGATGGTAAGTACATTTTTACACAAAAACATTCAGTACCTCAAAGGAATATTCGGATGGGGGAATGGCATAACGAGGACATTTCATCAAATGAAACATTAGAAATTAGACGAGGGAATGTTTCTAGTCAATCTTTTTGTGAAAGAGGTATTGCTGTGTTGCATACAGCACGTGTACGCAAGGTCTGGACGCCATCATTGCGATATTGTACAGGAAGTAGTGAAAAACCTGTATATGCAGAACGCGGGGACATTATTGTCAGCAGAATAGGAAAGTCAGCAGGGAAATGGTGCATATATCAAGGGGAAAAAATCATGATTTCAGATTGCTTGTATAGGATAAAAGATCCTACCGGTGAAATATCTGCACGCATTAAAGGACACGAATATAGTCTTTCGCAGAAAGGTGTTGCGACGCGATATATTACAATCGCGGATTTCAAAAAATGGTATAGTTCATTGGAGCAAGCAAAAACATGTGAATAGGCAAATTTGTAGAATTCTTCTATATTGACTAGAGGCGAGTATATTGCATACAATATATGTAAGCTGTAAGGTGTGTAGTTAGGATTGTTACTGGAGAGCATTCGGAGCGTATGTGCTACGATTGGTCGAAGAGGAGTTTGATTATAAGAGCAACGATATGTTTTGAATGCTGAGCGTATCCTTTGCAGATTGTGATTCCCATTTTGAATATGTAACCGCCCCCAAATAATCCAAGGCTGACAGGCTATTGACCTGCCAGCCTTGGGGTTTTTATTCTCCTAGTGTCCTGCGCACATCCAGCATCGGGGTGAGGATGAGGAAATCGTCAAGATTGGGTTGCATAACAGGTCCCGTCAAGATTTATGCGCAAATTTATTTGCATAACACACATGAGATAAGTTTATTCAACAACATTATGCCGCTTTCTTCGCCCGAATTGCCTGAGCGCGGAAGGACAGTTCCTGCGATAAGAGCTTCAGGGTGGCGAAATCATCGTCCAGCCCATCCAGCTCACGGCGCAGCACGTCTTCATAGTGCTGCTTCTTTCCCTCCAAACTCTGGATCTTCAGCACCCAACGGTCCATGACGCTGGGGCTCTGGCAGCCGCTCTTAATAAAATAGTCGGCGCGTTCCTGATACTCCGCAATCTCCTTCTTGACGGCGGAATAGAACTCCTCCGTCATTTTCTGACGCTGCTTGGCGTCGTCGATGATGTAGATGGAGTTCGCCATCAGGTGCGTCTGATTGCGGCTGAGCCGGCTAAGCTCGGCGACAAAGTCCTCGAAAATATCTACTTTTTCCATATTATGCCGCGGCACAAAGTAGAGATGTCCGTTGACACTGAGCTTGGTAGATTCCAGTATACGAAGGAAATTCACACAGATGGTCTCCACCTGCCTTCGGTTGGCGCAGCGCTGGTACAGCTCAAACAGCTCCTCCGCCCTACGGCAATAGACCATGGCGTCGATCTGACTGTCATAGGCCAGATTATCATAGCTGAAAATCTGGCTGTCCTTATCATAGCTGATGTTGGCCAGCTTCTCATATTGGTTGGTTTCCTGGTGCATGGTCTCCTTTACCAGTTCACGGGAAATAACACTGTCGGAAATACGCCGGTTATCCCGGCAATAGATCTGATAAATACGGCGCTCACCGTATTCCTCGCTGATGATCCTGTCCCGCACATCGCCGGTGGCACTGCGGAAAGCATCGGACACCGACAGGCGGTTGCCGCCTGCGTAGGGGATGTTCATATCCGCACAGAGCTGGCGCAAATCATCCTTATCCACTAAAACACTGGGTAGAGAGAAATACAGCAGCTTTCCCAGCATATTCTGACTATCGCCGGATGCGGCGGCAGTCATGTTTTCAAATTTGAGTTCTGTCATATAGCATGTCCTCCTCATTGTGCCGCGGCGCGGCTAAGATAGTAGTCGTCGATCCCCTTATACGCCGGATTCCAGACGTATTTGGAGTAGCGTATGCCACGGATGCTCTGCACTTCCTGACGGATGGCCTGTATGGCACGCCGCACCTGCGGATTGGTCATCTGATCCATGTCCATTGCCTCCACCACCTCGGTCACGCCAAGGCTTATCAGCGTATCTTTCAGCCCGTGGAGGGCAAAGACACCACCGATGCAGACGAACAGGGCGTCGTTGTCCAGATAGCTGGCTACGTCGCCTTTCAGCGGTCCCTCCGTGATATAGGCGCGTTTGCTGGCGGTGCTGCCGGTGACGTGCGTCCATGAATAGCTGCGTGTCCCGTTGGGGGCATTGCGGCTGGAGAGCCAGCGATATTTCCGACCCGGTTCACCTTCGTCGAGCCGTATCTTCATACCCTGTATCAGACCGTCCTTATCACGGACGGGGATCAGAAAACCGTTTGGTCCGGACAGTGTCCATTCTCCATAGCTGGTGCGGAAGCCGGGAATGCCTTGCAGGTCATGCCCGGTGCTTCGCAGCAGCGAGGCCAGCAGCTTTCGGCCTTCCGGTGTCTGCGGCATACTGCGATATTGGTTTTGGTCGATGCGGTCATCGGAAAGGCCGCGTTCACGCAGGTTTTCCCGATGTTCTGCCGAAAGTGTCAGAAGTGAGAGCATATCCATATATACCTCATGCCGCTGTGCCAATGGTTTTGGCTGCGGCTCTGTATTTTGGGAGCTGGGCTGTTGGGGCATGGGGTATACGTTGCCGCCCCTGCTCAGCTCCATATATGCCTCTTTGTTGGTCAGACCGTGCAGCCGGGCATACAGCGAAACGCTGTTGCCGGACGCGCCGCACAGGTTGCAGCGGTACTGGTCTGTATCCACATTGAGACTCAGATGATATTTCCCCTTACCGTGGTCACCGCAGAAGGGGCAGCTTGCCTCGACCTCCCGACGCCGAAGCGTCGAGGGGTCAAGGACAAGCCCGCACCGTCTGGCCGTGTCTACGATGGGGATCTTTTCATAGGCACGAGCCAGAGGGCGCACCTCCTTCCCGTGCCGCTTATGCGGCGGTGGGCATCGCAGTCAGGATCGGCTTCACCGGCCTGACGGACAGCTCCGCCTTGCTGACACATTTTGCCATGATGACCTGTCCCGTGGGGCGCACATTGGCGAGATCGTCCACCGACTCCATGTTATCCACGAACTGCGGATAATTCCTGCCGGTGAGCCGCTTCATCAGCTCCGACACCTCCATGCCCGCGCGGATCTTCTCCGAGAGGGAGAGCCAGTCATAGCGCCGCCCGTTATAGGTGAACTTGAAGGCGTCCTTGACCTCGCCGGTGGATTTCACCACATCGTAGAGTGAGATCTCCACACGGTTCATCTTCAAGGCAGAGAAGGTCATCTCCGCCCGCTTGCTGATGTACTGCGCCAGATATTGCAGCTTCAGCTTACACTGTTCGATCTCCGCACGGGCCGCTTTCAATTGGCTGTCCAGATCACCGGCCGCGGGTGTGGCTTTCTCAGTGGCGGCGATGTCCGCACGAACCTGCCGCAATTCCTCACGGCAGGCAAACATACGATCATATTCCTCCTGAGAAAGCGCGCCGAACTCCAGCTCTGCTGCCAGCGCCTGCATCCGCTCCTGAAGCTGCTGTGCCTCGGGACGGGTTGCATTCGGTTCAGCGGCTTCCTTTGCCTCCTGCAAGGTTTCTTCCAATTTGGCAATATCGTCCTTCTGAAATTGCAGAAACGTATCCCGTGCTTTTTTCTCAAGGGCTTGCAGTTCATCCAGCTTGGCACGCTCTGCCTGACCTGCCTCTACGATCTGGTTGATAGATGTCCGAAAAGCATTCTGCATCGCGGGCAGTTCGTCCGCCGTTACGGCGCGGCGGCAGGTGGGGCATTGATAGCCGGGCTTGAGCTGGCTGCACTGCTCCTTTTCCTGCTGATATTGGCTGCCCAACTGACGTATCCTGGCGTTGACCTGCGCGGTGGCCTCCGCATACTTAGGCGTGTAGACCGCTGCTTTTCGAGCGGTCAGCTCCTGCGTCAACGCAAGGATGCATTCATCCGAGGCTGCAGGTATTTGCCGTTGATTTGCCAAATCACTGTAACGGGCACTGAGGTCTGCCAGTTCATCGTTCAGCGCGGCAATATCCACGCCGGCAAACTGCTTACTTTTCAGTGCCTGTTCCTCGTTCCGGAGGGCATTCTCCTTTTCCCGCAGCTCCCGAAGGGCGGTTTTGCTGTTCTGCTGCTGGGCGGTGGTCATATCCTGCTGCCCGGTGAGGTACAGGACGTTGTTTTCCAGCTCCCGAATGGTCTCCCGCAGCTTCCGGCTCTCCACCTCCGGCGAGAGCAGCGGCTCATCCCGCAAGGCCTCCACGGCGGGGCCTGCCATCTGCGCCAGAATGTCCTCCTTGGTGAGCGCAGGCAGATACCGTTGGAGAAGGTTCTTGCCATCGTTGCCCAGTTCCTCGATAAAGTACAGCGGGTTGAAAATAGACAGGAACACGTCCCGTTCTCCGAAAAGATCGGTGAGATCCACCTGCCGCACCTCGCAGCCATCATAGGTGATGGTCATACGGTTGCTCTTACGGGCGCGGGACAGCTCATGGAGCGTCCCGTTTTCATCCACAAACCGCATGCGGATAAACAGATCCGGATTATCCTCGCTGTGGAGCCGGTCAATGCGGTGCTCTCCGAAGAAGGGCAGCCCGGTAACAGCAAAGGCGATGGCGTCCGCGATGCTGCTTTTGCCGCGCCCATTGCCGCCCGTAATGACGGTGGGATCTCCAAAGGTCAGGTCGGTGGGCTGACTGTAGGACTTGAAGCCCTCCATGTGCAGTGCCGTGATCCGGAACGATTTGAGTTTTTCCATCAAAAGCTCTCCTTTCTCATGCGGCGTCCTTCTGCGGAATGACCTCAAAGCTATCCAGCAGATAGAAAACCACATTGTCTTTTTTTACCATGCGTTTTTCCACATGGTATAGCTTCGCACCCTTTTGCAGCTCAGGGTGATTCCCCATGGCGTATGCGTAGCAGCGTTTGCCCTCCGGGGCTTCCAGAATAAGCTGTGTGGTCGTCCCCGCAGCCTTGGCCTCCAGTACGGTGTACTCGCAGGCAGGAAACGGAACAATGGTCGTGTCCTCCTGCGGCTTTGACGGGCCTTTCTGCGCCGTGGGCTTTGCTGTGGGATCAGGGGCCTGTTCCTCCGCACGCAGGGCGGGGATCAGCAGGGACTGGATGCCGCAGGCTTTCGCCGGCGTCAGACCGAGACTTTTTAACGTCTCCAGATACCGGGCGTCCAGCTTACCGCGCTCTGTGGGCTTGATGATGAAGCTCTTGCCCTTCTTCTCCACATTGACCCAAACGGTGTCCATACTATAGAGCACACGGCCAATGCCCCACTGGTTGGCGGCACGCTTCATGGAGTCAGATAATCCGCCCTTGATGGGTTCGATATCCGAGTCCTCGGCACCGTCCCATTTGGTGATCCAGCCGCGCTCCTCAAAATAGAGGGAGATGCCGCAAAGCTGTGACTCTCGTTTGCCTGTGCTGTGCCACGGCTTGAACTCATTATGCCAGCGGTCGGGGCCCATGACGTCATCCAGACGGTTCTGGATCGCACGGTTGGTCACATAGGGTACAGCGATGCCCTGCATCCGATCCTCATAGGCGATTTGCAGCCGCCATTCCAGATCCTCCGCCGCAAAAGGCGCAGCCAGCCGTGACAACAATTCTCTGGGATCGTTCATCTGCTACCTCCCATTGATGAAATCAGAAAGTGTTTTGCCGCTTTCTACCAGTACATCCGTGTAATAGTAGGCGGGTTCCTTGTCCTTCAGGTGCTCCAGCAGTTCCCTGTGAGACATATGCAGCCTGTTATGACTTTCCTTGAAAAAATCGTCGTTGTTGGGAATGCCCAGCAGAAAGCGCGGGAACTTCGACAACTGTGTCTGACTCTTGAAATGCGGCAGCACATTGTTGCCCACGCAGACACGCAGATCGTCATAAACATTGGAGAAGGGATAGTGATACATTTTCGTATCCCCCGTTGGCGGCTCATCTGCCACAACGCCCATAGAGCAATCTACCGCACGGCCATCCCGTAGGGTTCGTATGCCGAACACCATACGCGGGATAGGAAAATCCAGATACTCGGTATCGCCATAGAAGATGTCGGCTCGAAGCTCCGGATTCCAGAGTATAAAGTATTTGTCCTCGCCGCAGAAGCTGACCTGAAGGCAATTTGGCGGCAGCAATCCGCTCCGTAGGAAGTGTTCCTGGTCAAAGCTGCCATAGATGGTGTTGTAAAAATCCAGCGGCGATATTTCCTTATAGCTGACCACACCGTTTTTCTTGTGCTCCTCTACGATAAATCTGCCGCTTTCGGGCGAGACGCGCAAAAGGATCTCGCCACTGTAATCCCGGTTTACGGCTGTTTCCATACTTACGCAGCCACCTCCATTTCCTGCTCCGCAGCGGTCACCGCTGCCAGCTCTGCTTTCATGCGGTCGATCTCCGCGCCGATGTAGGCCATCAGGTCAATGATGGAATTGGCGAACTCAATGGGGTCATAGTAGTCAGGCGGCGGCCAAAGATAGATCACACACCCGGCCTCGCACGGCACGATTTTGAAATCGTACAGCACATTCCCCATAAACATCTCCACCGCGTCACGAAGCTTATTTCTCCCGGTACATTCGGTTGTTCTGAAGCGAAGGGTCTCTATCTGCGCGATAAGCGTCAAAAAATCATCCAGCTCCGTCTCCATTAGAAGGTAACAGGTATACTCCTCCCCGTAGAAATCGTTTGGATCGTCTTCAGGCAGATAGTCCACGCAAATGTACTCCACAAGAAGCATCACGGATAACTCAAATATGTCCTCGGTGTCGATCTCGCCACAACGATAATCACGCACGAGGTCGGCGAGAATACTTTTATTCCTCTGCCAGATATATTTCAGTATCCGCAGAAATCCCAAGATCTGCCATTCATATTCATGATCATACATAGGCCACCTCAGAAAAACGTGCGTGCGCATTTTGACGCTGCGGCGATTTTTTTGACCTTGGCGTTGAAACCTTCCTCCCAGTTGGCGTGTACCCGCTTCACTGCCTTTGGCATATTGGCCGGAAGGACGTGCTTCATCTCGAAAGCGGTAAGATCCAACTGCTCCAGATTGAAAGTCCCGTTCTCGGAGAGCTTGTCAAACACCTGCTCTTTCAGATAAGGACTGAACTCCTGCTCCTCAAAGATGGGATAAATTTCCGGGGCGGCGATGGCTCTTTGGAAGAACAGCTCCGGGACAAACCGGATCGAAGAATCGGTCATTTGTCCTCAGCCCCCTCCGCATAGAGACGCACCAGGGAAATGGCGTATTGCTCCATGTTTTTCGCAATGTCCTCGGTCAGCTTGTCCGAGATGGTGGCCTGCTTGACCGCGGCAAAGTAAATGCCGGAATCGGGGAATATTTCCCCACAAGTCATGCCTACATGCCACGCGGCGTGTGCGACCGCAGCTTCCTCGCTGTTTTCCCTGGGACTCATCACAAGGCTGTGTATATTGCCATTGTTCACTTTCTGATCGACAGCCAGACTGTTCATAAGGCCGGAGAGATGGAACTCCATCGCCTCCTTCTGCATAGTTTTGCCATAGGAGAAGAAGTACAGAAACAGTGCCGGGTCTGTGCGTCCCAGCACTACGCCAAGCGGCGTGTAGGTGGCTTGACGCCATGCCTTTTGTGCCGGCTCAAAGCGGGCGTACAGTTTCCCCAGCATAGGGGTAAGCAGATGTGTCGTTTCCTCCCAGACCTGTGTGCGTACCGCGTCATCACTCCCCTGTAATTTATCCACAGGATGAACGATGGCTAATGTTGTTGATCTGCTCATAATCAGTCCTCCTCATGTCAGCGCCTTGAAGCCGTGAGGCGTCAGGACGTTGAAGATCATTTTGTTGGTAATGGTTTCTTTGACCTCGCTGCCGATATGCTTACCGTTGGCAGCGAATCTCTCGTCAGTTTCCCTGCGGATCACCTTGACGATGCGGCCCTTGATGATATGGGGCGAGTCACATTGGATCAGCCCGTTTATCATGCCGGACCCGCCGATCAGTCCGATCTGGCTGATGGACAACGGCAGCAGCGGGTGTTTGACGCCGCTGTCCAGTTGGCTGCGGGCCATAAGCTGCTGAAAGCTGTCACACCGGCGCAGCTGCTGCTCCAGTTCCTTCTGGTTGAACCGTTCGCCCTTGAATACCTTGACCTCTGCTTCGTTGGCAGGCAGCGCATAGCGCGGGCTGTTCAACTCGGTCAGCACCGGTATCCGGTCAGGATAAGCGGCATACTGCTCCAGCCATTCAGCGTCCTGCGGCGTAGTCTCACGGCGTTTTCGTATGCCCATGACCACCACCTGCTTGAATTTTTTGAACTCTCCGTCCGTAAAACGCCAGACGGAGATATTCTCAAAATTATCGCAGAGGATACGGCAAATATCCGACGTCAGACGGTAGTAAGGGATCACATACAGCAGCAGACCGCCGTACAGCAGATGGGGAATGCTCTCGATGAGAAACCGCTTTTCGTGCCGTGCCTTGCTGCCGCTCTCGTTGAGAACGGAGAGGTACGGCGGGTTCAGGAACAGCAGGTGGAACGCCTCACGGCTGATGTCGCTATGGAAGAAGCTGCCGAAGCCTACACGGTGCAGACGGGTCTGCGCCTCCTCCGCACGGCTTTCATCCAGTTCCACCCCATAGGCATAGCAGTTGTTGCCCTGGGCGATCTGCCGCAGCGCCTTTCCGCAGCCGCAGCAGGGGTCAAAGACATTGGTGGTCACACCCTCCGGAAAAGAGATGCCTTGCAGCATCAGCGCAATGTTATCCGGAGCAGTGAGATAGTACCCCAGCTTCACGTTGTTCATAAGCCGCCCGATGGTGGCTGCATTGACAGTGTTTTTCTCCGGGAGCTGCTGTGCGAACCGGCAGACCGCATCATATACCGGGCGGTAGCCGGTGCTCATCAGGTCGAAGCCCTTAAAGCCCCGCAGCAGCTGTCCCGCCATGGTTGCCAAAGCATAGCTCTCCAGCTCCATCAGCAGAGGCTGCGCGTCGGCCAACGCCTGTGTCAGATCATCGCGGACGCGGCGGAGTGCGTCATAGGTATCACGGGCGGCGGACAGATCCGTTTGCCGGTATTTTTCAATACGGGCGCGGAATACCACCATGGCCTGCATCGCTTGCGGGATCTGTTCACGCAGCTCGCCGATCCGTTCCAGCACATAGTAGCGCTGGCACTGTAAATCTTCACTCACGGTATGTCACCTCGCCATCTGCATAATTTGCAGGAAAGGCAAGGAACTGATGCGTTCCTTGCCTTTCTCCCGTCGCTATATTTGTGACGGTGTATGGGTAGTGGTTCATGCGGCCTTTTGAGACGCAAAGGCTTCTGCCGCAAAGTCAAATACGGGCGCGTTTTCCTCCGGCGTACCGGGGACGAGCTTCAGCGTGTAGCCGCTCTCCCGTGCCAGCTTGAACATATTGACAAAGCGGGAGAGTTCTTCATCGAAGGGCTCCTTGGCAGCTTCCGTGGTCTTGCTCTCTTTTACGGGAGGTGCATCTTCGGTATCCGTCGTATCAGGGCGATACGATGCGTCCACCGCGTTGGCGTGGACAGGATACGCGAACATGGACAGCCAGAAAGCACGCCACATGGACGCCAGCAGTGTTCCCAGGAGGGTGCGCTGCCGGGTGGGCAGGTTGATAATCTGCTTGGCCTTCACCTCGTCGATCTCACTGATGGTAACGGTCAGGCGGCCAGTCTCCACATATGCCGCGGAGCAGAAGCAGCTCACCACCGCGCTCTCGGAGGCGAACACCTCGGAGGACTCCACCACCTTGGCGATAAGTCGGCGGCATACGGTGCGGGCTGTCTCAATGCAGCGGATACGGATGATGTCCGCCTCCACGGTTCCGGCGTGGATCACGCCATCGCCGTCGATCTGCTTTGCGACTACGCCATAGGTCACTTCCAATGTACCCTCTACGATGAGATGATCCGTGGACAGGCTTTCATAGTGGACAGTTTCACCCTTGGGGATATAAATGGTTTTCATATTCGTCGATTCCTTTCATTATTTGTTCATGCGGCGGCACGGCATCTGACAGGCAGTACCAACGCCACATCATCTGTGCCCTCTGCGGTGATGGTGACAGGCGAAACAGGGCTGAGCACATGGAGGCACACCTTCTCATGACCAGAAAACTGCTGTAAGGCGTCCCACATATAGGAGAGGTTAAAGGCAAACGCGACCTCGCTGCGGACGGGCAGCTCGATTGCCGCCCGATACCGTGCGGATGGTGTTTGCAGCGACAGACACCCGTTTTCAAAATAGATAATAGGTGTGGTTTTCGCAGGGGAAACACATTCCTTCAGATAGGTCAGCCTTTGCAGAAATTCCTTGCGGTCAACCACATAACTCTCCCGTTCGCTGCGGGGGATGGCAACCTCCGGCGTCAGCGTGTCGCAGGTTTCCAAGCGGCGGACATAGGCGCAAAGCCCCTCCGCCGCGAAACGGACATACCGAGTACCCACCTGAATGGACACGTTTTGATCGCCAAAGGCTTTCAAGATCCACATGGCGTCCGCGGGAATAACGAAGGTCTTATCCACGGTCATGGCATCGTTTGCACAGACGGCCAGACGCTGGCCATCCACACAGTAGAGCTGCTGCCGATAGAAGCGTACACCGCTCATTACGGGGCGGCTGTCGCTCCGCCGCTGGGCTGCATACTTGATGCGGCCAATGCAGGCGAGTAGCTGTGCTGCATTGGCGGTATACGCCTGCTCACAGGTAAACCGCGGCAGCTCCGGATAGTCCTTCAGCGGATGTCCGGTAAACTCCGCGCTTTTGTCGGCGCAGGTCATGGTGATCTGCGGGGATGAAACTGCTGCGTCCGCGCAGGAAAATGTCAGCGGGCCACGGAAGAACTTCCCTGCCTTCACGATGGACTTTGTGCCGGAGAGAACAACGCCAAAGTCGTCCCCCTCTGCCGGAATCTCCGTCTGTATCCATAGCTCCAGATCTGTGGCGGTGATGGTACATACACCGTCACGAAATTGAATACTCGCTTCGCTCAGTGCGGGGATCGCACTGACCTTCAAGAGTGGAATTACGCGGTTCAGCGCCTTGAAAAATGCGCCGGAATCTACAGTAGCTTTCATGCTGCACTCCTATTCTTATCCAATGTGGTACTCATGCGGACGGTCTTGGTGGAAAAGTCCGTTTGCCGTGCGCTGCATTCTCCGTTGACGAGGATATTGTAGACCATATCCACCACGATCGTAGCGGCGGTAATATTGGCGGCCATGCTCTGCGGGTCTGCCAGAGATGCTTCTGCACAGGAAAGCTCCGAAGGGAACCGATCCTGCGCCTTCAGTAGCTCTGGGAATACGCCGCCCACCGGCTTTCGGACGGTACAGCCATTCCTGCGGACACCGCATACCACCTGACCGGAAAACTCACCGTTGCCGCTGTCGATATAGATAAGGTTTTCCGCTTTCAGGAATGCCTTGTGGCAAAGCTGACGGGACTTGTCGTTATCTACGGCGCCGATAAGTATGACCTGTTCGCGTACCGTGGGGTAGCGACTGTACTCGCCTGCCCAGCCATCTGCGTGAATGAGTGTGGTGAGCGTATCCAGATCCTCCACGAAGGCGGGCAGGTATTCCGCTTCCATACCGAACACGGCGGCGTATCGCTCTGCCAGGATCTTTGCTTTGTTTTCACCCAGATCAGCGGGAGAAAAGTTCTGACGCACGAGGTTTTTGAACTCCACCTTGTCGCCATCGCAGATGATAAAGCGGCTGGGCCGATCCAGTGCATACAGGAGCCGATAGATATGCGGCGCGATATGTCCGCCTGTACCGCCTGCGCCCAGCATGACGATTTTCACCGGTGTATTTGTAGGCAGCTTCATTTCAGATCCCCCAGCAGAAGATCCAATGCCTTCCAGCCCCAAATACCCGTTTTCTCCGCTTTACGAGGCAAGACCCTTGAGACCGGCGCCTTCTCGTGGCTCACTTCAATACACCATTCAGGCGGAAAGGGTTCCTCAAGCCCCTCTACCACCGTACCGGGGTCGATGTCCACGAAAGACCCGCCGCAGCAGATACGTGCCGCAATCTCCGGATAGAAATGATCCAGATGGCCCAGCACCATGTAGATACCGGTCCCGCGTTCATCCGCATCATCAATAGAGGAGAAAAACGCCTCCATGCTATTGTGGGAATGAATGTCGGCATAGTGGATATAGCGGCTTTCATCATCGTAAGGATTTTCCTGCAAACTGGCGTGGATGCCCGCTTTGCTGACGTTCTGCTTGGGGACGTAGGCAAGGTATTCCTCCTTCCACTTGTCCCAATAGATCAGCACCAGCGCCTCATACTCCTGTCCATGCTCTGCCATGAAGGAGCGGAAGAACGCGATGATCTGACGCATCAGCGACAGCGGGATCAGGGGCAGGGCCGGGGTAAACCCGGCCGCAACCGCCTGAAAATCAATGATCTTGTGTTTTGGGGCGATAAATTCACCCTGCTCGGTCTTATGCATCTCGTAGATGTGACCGTCATTGCCGGGGATCAGGCAGATGACCTTATCCGAATTGCGGGCGGCCTCCACGGTGGGAAACGTTCCTTTGTAGGCGGCGGTGCCTTTATTCTTCATGGTCACCTTGGGACGCACGATGCAGTCCGGATTCTTGTCCTTGGCCTTTTTGAGCGCGTCCAGGAACTCACGGGAACGTTCGATGGATTCCTTCATGGAGATGATCGTTGTTCCCTTGGGATCTTTGACGTCCTTGCGGATAGTGCCATACTCCACCGACCATGACACATTTTTGCCCTCCTCCAAGTCAAGGAAATCCTCTGACTTACGGATACGAAGCTCCTCGAACGTCATGGTAGGATCTTCAATGACCTCCTTTGCGCTCTTATGGCAAAAGATAGGCTTCTTTTCAAAGAGGCTGGCTTTTGCGTTCTCCACGGTCTTTGCCTCGAAAGCTGCTTCCAGCGGATTGCTGGGTACAGGCTCTGTGGCGGGGATCGTCGCGGGAGGTATGGTCACTGCCGTCGCCTGCGGCGCAGGGGTCTGCTCCGCTTGGGACGCTGCGGGAGATGTAGGCGGCTGCTCCACGTGGGGCGTTGTTGTCTCCGGTGCGGGAACAGCCTGCTGGGGTACCTGGAATGGGTTGGCTTCGGGTGTTGCTGCGCCGTTGGATGTGCCGGTGCCGAAGATCTCGTTGATGTCAAGACCTTCCTCCGCGCTGATCTCCTGAAACGGCCACATGCTGTTGCTGTCACTCATGGTAACGGCTCCTTTCGTGTTTTGGGACAACAAAAAAAGAACGCAACCGCCCTGAAAGGCAATTACGTTCTTCTTGATGTCCAGTTTTTTACATACTTCAAGTCTTAGTCAGAACGAAGAAGGGGGTTGACCTCCTTTCTCGCCCGTGCCTGCTCTGCTCCGTCCTCAATGCCTAATGACCTCAAGTACAAGGCCATTGTAGCGGAAAGATACCGGGGCGTACAGGTGGAAAGTTTGGTTGAAGGCACTTAATTATTGTCATGTCAGGTGTTGATTCGACATAAATTACGTAGAGTGGTTACTACACAATGGTGTCAAGAACCGTTTTATACCATTCATAAAAAAAGTGTTCCGCGCGCGGCTTTCGGACATGGTAAAATGTACGTTACCTTTATTGCTTGGTGCTGTAACTTATTGTGTGATACCATATCTGCCGAATGGGCACACTGCCTTTTGCGGAGCACCACAAAATGAGGTGTTAAGTTGGATAGGAAAAAACGTAAAGATCAGAAAATTAATGATCGAATAGCTCTCTTATCAAATAGAGCTAAGGAAAATGGAAAATCTTCTGTGGATTTAGCAAAGAAAGATGTGGATAAGGCCGGGCGCGTTTTTAATTGTCTTTCAGTACTGGGGCCAATTGTGGTAGCTTTCTTGTATTCAATTTTCCCAATTGAGATAGCAAATATTCTCAGGCCAAATACCGTTATCGATACGGCCGTTACGGGGCTACTGATTGTTTTGCTACTTGCTTCTTTTTCTAAATGGGGTTTTGCCCAGCGTGTACTTAGAGAAATTGAACTAAGCAAAGAAAATACAACAAAGCAAATTTCCTCTTTAAAAACTCGTCTAAAGATAGCTGAAGAAGACCAGAGCTTTTATGTAAGTGCTATGGAACTGATGGGTAAGTCGATGAAAGCAGGAGCAATGGATTTAGATTCTTTGGCAAAAGCGATAGTTGCAGCAATTTATCATAATCTGTCAAGAACCTCAGATGGAGACAATTTTACTATCAATCTCTATGAATTACGAAATGGGCGCGTAAAGATGATTGTATCCTCAACACGCCTCCGATATTGCGATAGAGATAGTGTTGATATACCCAAACTATTTAAGTATGAAGACGGCATTGATATCAAAGCCGAAAGCATACAAGATTATTATTGCATAAAATGTATTAGGGGCAAAATCAAAGATAGAGCGGGGAAGTTCCTTGCAGACCAGAAAACGATTGTTCAGGAGTTTAAATGGGATGATTGGGCGCCTGGTGAAAAGGAAAAAATAATAGAAAGCGGTGACTACGAAAGCTGTTTTGATTTAGGATTTAGATATAGTCAGTATTTTGCATTTATAATTCGAAGAGATGACGGTATAATTGGTTTTTTCGAAGTGATTGCAAGGAACGAGTCAAGAATTGCCCCTGAAGAAACACTGAATCGTGTTACGCAACGCCTACAAGAAACTTATTACCCCATTCTAAATATTTTGTGGGATATTTCTGGTAACACTACGGGAAAGGAGCCATTATGAATCCCTCAAAAAGTTCCGCGCGTGTCACGGATGATGAATATAAAAAGTACAGAAAAAGCATTGAAGAAATGGAAAAACTCATTCTGTCTGCGCAAGAAAGTTGCGAAAGGGTTGGGCGCATAAAGACAAGCATATGTAGTAGTGCATGCCATACGCGCAGATTTTCTACAGGGAACGCAAAAAAGCGCACGACAACATTTGAAGTTTAAAAGCGCTCGCAATTGCACGTCAAATTTGCAGAAAGGTCATCATGGTCTCTTCATTACCTTTTTAGAGGTACAGTCAGTCCTCCATGGCGTAGTGGAGGACTGACTATAGAAATATCCTTCCGCAAAATGCTACTATGGCCTATTATCGGCTTATATCCTTTCCTGCACTACCGATTGCATGATACCGTCTCCTGTCAGTTCACTGGTTCGGTAAATCTTCTGACAAAAGGGTTTTAGGCTGAAATCCATGTCTGCCTGCCCTTTATCCAGCAAAATACCCGTTACCGTGAAATGATATGCGGCCTGCGCTGTCTGTAATTCCTGCCGACAGACATCGGACAACTCACATTCGCCATCCGTGATGAAAACAACATCAGCCTTTTTAAAGCCCTCCGTGTCCATCAATTGGATCGCTTCACGGATAGGGCGTTCAAAGTTGGTGCCGCCGCCGAGGAATGTTTCCGCAGCGGACAATTTATCCTCCAGCGTGTATTCACCCGGGCGGAATATGTCCACCTGGCAACTGCTTCCTCCGGCAAAATGGATCAGCGCAAAGCTTCTGTGGCTCTCAGCGGCAATCTCCAGCAGGGTCATGGCTACCGCCTTGCCCCAGGCCGCAGCTTCGCCTTCGGTGGAACTGGACTCATCCAGACAGCAGATAATGTCGCCCATACCTTTATAAATAGGTTCGCGCCGACGATACTGTTTGATCTGCTTTTGCTGATACTTCCGCAGGAATAGCGGGATAGTCTCCGGCGTGGCCAGCATGGCAAGCTCCGAAGTCAGCGCACGGGACAGGTTATTACCTAACTCCAGAGAGTAGGTTTCACCCCGCCCATAGGCGTAGCTGTTTTTCTTGGCCTGTGCGAAGATCTCGCGGAAGCGTCCCAGATACTTGGAAATATCCTTCAGCGTAGTGCTTTGGCGTACCTTTTTCAGCAACGCAAGATTCTCAGGCGTGCGGCGCATATTCAAGGGTTCATCGCTCCATGCGCCGATGATGCTCTGCACCTCCTGTGCCCGCACTGTGGCAGCCTGTACAGCGGTGGATACCGCCAGATCGACCGTATCCGTTTGGCGCAGCATGGTCGTGTCCAACATCTGAGATACAGCCTCCATCTGCCGCTGCTTGCTGTCCAGCCGATTGGCGGCATTTATCAGTGCTTGTTTACCCAACTCGTTCGTTTCTCCTGTAGCTTGGACATCAAGCAGCTTGGCGAGTTCCTCTGCCGCGGCATCACGCGCCGTTTCCAGCTTTTCGAGAGTATTCAGCGCGCCTTTATCACCACCCAATTCAGACAACAGTCCGTCCAACTCTTCGGCGGCTCGGCCAGTAAACTCCGCCGCCGCTTCATAGGCGGGTAGGCTGCGACCCTCGCAGATATTCTTCAGCGTGGGATAATCGTCCTGCTGGACAACATGGTCAAGGATGGGCGCGTTGAATTTCTGCGCCGCAGCGGTGAGCATATCCGTGCCGTTTTTGCGCGGAGCCAGCGAATACAGGGATTGAAACACATCGCGGGAGAGGGCGGGAAAAGACTTGAGCCTCTGCGCCGCGGCGTTCTCCGTCACATCCATTTCAGTATCATCCTCGCGCAGCTCTGCATATATGCTGTCCTCCAGTTTGCTGGAGCGCATCACCCGGTCGGTTTTCTGTGTCGGTTTTCTCTGAAGTGCCGCAAGCTCCGCAATGGAGGAATGCAGTACATCCGCTATTGTCCGAAAGGCTTTTCGCCTATTGGTATTCATAAAGCATCTCCTATCCGCTGGGGGAGGCGTAAGCCTCCCCCCTGCTTATTTCATTACCATACAGAATCAGAACGGCAGCTCTTTGCCGGAGCCGCCCGCAGCGGACGGGAAATCATCCAGCGGCGGGAAATCCTTAAAGGCATCGGCCTCGCCAGTCCCGGAAGCTCCTTCGGCCTGCGCCGGCCGGGAATCGCCGAAGTAGACATTATCGGCGTTGATCTCCGCGCTGCGGCGCTTGTTGCCCTCCTTATCCTGCCACTCGCGGATCTGGAGCCGTCCCTCTACCACGACCATACGGCCTTTGGTAAAATACTTGCTGACAAATTCTCCAGTGGTGCGCCAAGCCACCACATCGAAAAAGTCGGTCTCCTTTTCTCCGGACTGCGATTTGAAATCGCGGTCACAGGCAATAGAGAAGCTGCATACCGGTGTACCGCTGCCGGTGCGGCGTAGCTCAGGATCATGGGTCAAGCGGCCCATCACAATGATTTTGTTCAGCATAAATCGTTCCTCCAAAAATGTAGTTATTGCAGAGCAGCCATCTGCTCCAACGGGATATAGGTGAAATTCACCGCATTGTGGGCGGTCATGCTGATGGTCTCCAGATCGTTCAGGAGCTTGTTCACCATGTCCTTTTCACTGTCAGACTGTGCGGCGGCACATAGCTCCTGCTGCCGCTTATACAGCTGGAGCAGTTCACCACGCAGCTTCAGCAGTGCCTTGCTGCCAGCCTTGGGATTGCCGCCATCCACAACAACGGTGTTGAAATCCTCCTGCGCCTCCACTGCCATGGCAAGGATACTGTTTACCTTATCCTGCAAGGGATTGACGCACAGGCGGGTCAGTGTGTTTTCTACCGTGGGCCGGTCGCCGGGCGCCTGCCAGAGATAGCACTTGAGGATCAGAAGGTCTTGGGACTCCACCTTGTCGTGCCCTTCCAGCCACGCCTTGGCCTGCACCAGCGGGTAGTAGTTGAGATATTTACGGTCGGACACCGCGATTCCGTTTCCCCGCAGTTCACAAAGCACATCATCAGCCAGCTCATTGATAGTGTCCGGCACAAGGATGGTGGCCACCTCCTGCTGCATGGCATATAACTCGGACAGCGAGATCGTGGCATTTACCGATCCATCACCGCCGTTTTGCTTGCTCTTGAGGACGGACAGACGCTTATCGCGGTCAGCAATATCCTCTGTCACCACTTTGATCTGCAAACGGTCATACAGCGGCGCGAGGATCTGTTCCTGCGGATCGGCAAAGTTGGGTATCTCGTTGGACGCGGCAAAGAAGGAAATTGCCGGAATGGGATAGGTGCGCCCCTCGTTGGTATACTTTCGTTCGTTGAGTGCTGTCAGCAGAGAGTTCAGCACGCCATCATTGGCCTTGAATATCTCATCCAGAAACACGATATCCGCCTCCGGTATTTTGCCGGCGGTTTGTACCACAGGCTCATTCTGATGCAGCGCGGCCACGGCCTTTCGGTAGCTGAGCAGCTTATCTGTCGCCTTTTCCAGCATGGTAAAGCTGTCCGGCGTATCTTTTCTCGCGCCGAGACCGTCCACCATACATTGAAGATCAACGCGCAGGTTTTTATGCACGTCATCATCCTGTAGCACAGCATCCGGCACGCTGCCGGGTATCAGGCTGGACAGGTCGATGCGGCCAAAAAGCTGATCCTCATCGGTCTGTTTGGAAAGCAGCCGTTCAAACTGCCGCGCACCGGTGATCCGTTGGCGGAACAGGTTGATGGACAAACTCTTGGCCTGACCGGGCTTTCCGAGAATGAACAGGTTATTCCGCGTCAGCAGCGCAATGGCGATCAGCTCAACCAGCTCTTCGCGCTCCGCCACCTGACTGTTGACATCCCGCATCACGGCCAGCATTTTATCTCGCAGTGTCATACAATCTATCCTCCTTACGCGGCTGCCGGTGCTTCATCCTGATGGTACAGATCCAGTGCATCAAGGGAGATGAGCTCCCTGCCCCGGAAGTCTGCGGGCGCGTGGGTAATGCCGTACAGCCTGCGGGGCGTTTTGCAGCTGAGCAGTTCATACTTGAGCTGTGCCAGAATGTGGACACGCAGCACTCCCTTGTCAGGGTCAAAGGTCTCCACCGCCCGAATGAGCCGCAGCGCCAACTGCTGGTACACTTCCTCGTAGTCCAGACGGGCGGCGCGGATCAGCGCGTGATTTTTTCGCATCACGCTGTCGATGCACCAGAGGTGCTCTTCCACGATACGGTTTCTCTCAAGAATGGAGTAAGTATTTTTCATGGTCGTGTCCTTTCGCATCTTCGCTGATGGGTGCCCACAAGCGGCAGCAGCCCTTGTTCCAGTCCTCCATCAGCATCGTACGTGTGTATTCTTTCGAGTTATAGACGGTGTTCTTGCAATGCTGTCGCCGTTTTGCTTCCGGGGCAGGACTGCTTACATCCGCCGCATAAAACGCATAGGTGCAGGTATCACAGCTTTTTTTGATTTCGTTCAAATAACGTCCTCCTTTTCTTCGATACTTCTGCGGCACAGATCAATAAGCTTCTGGCACTGGTGCATCTCAAAACCGCCGATATGCGCCTTCCGTTCGGGAAGGTGCATTTTCTTTGCCAGCCAGCGATACGCCTGTGTCCGGCTCATAGCGCGCTCCGTCCAATAGGCATCGAAAACCTGATGGGTTTCGATACGCTTGAGACGCAGCACCTCATTGGCCAGATCACCAAGGGGGCGAATCGTCCCCCTATGACAACCTACCCTGGCATTGCAGTTCTGACATTGATATAGCTTTTCGCCCTTCAGACCCAGCCGTACGGCAGAATCGCCGTAGACGCTTTCTGCCGGCACAAGGCGGACAATACCGCCGCAGTATCGGCAAATATGGGGTATCTCCAATCGCACGCCCCCTTACGCAGCCTTTGCGGCTTTTTTGCGGGCAGACTTTGCTTTCGACGCGGTCATGCGGAGCTGCGTCTGCATATAGAACGCGTCCTCCGTGGAGAGCGTCAGCATTCCCGTCTGGGCGATACCCAGCGTAACGGTGCCGCGCAGTGCCCGCAGGCAGCGTTCCAGCCGATCCACCGCAAAGCAGTAGTCACCGGCAGGTTGTCCCGTCAGAGGAATGACCGTCAATGCCGCGTTGGAGGAACCGACCTCACCGGTGCAGCGAAGGGTCAGCCGATTCCCGTCAAAGTGCAGGATCGTTCTGTTGTCCATACACGCGGCAGTGGCCGTCTGCAATGTGCGGCGCAGCTCCTCGGAATCGCTCAGCACCGTAAATGTGTTTTGTGTCCCCGCAATGAGACTGTCCGTGTCCACATAGCTGCCGTGCATGAGCCGTGCGGCAAACTGAAAACCCTCTTTCACAAAGACGAGCTGCCTGTCAGCCATGCCAACGGAAAATGTATCCTTTTCCTCACAGAGCTGGGCCAGCTTTTCCAGGTTGGCAGCGGGGATAAGAAACGTCTGATCTCCGGTACATTGCTTATCTCCCTTTGCGGAAACAATGCAGACGCCATCGCTGCCAACGGCGCGCAGGCCATCAGCGGTCAGGCGGAGGTTTACGCAGCGCAGCAGGGGCATATTGCTGTTGTTCGGGTCTGTGGCAAACGCCGCACGGCGTACCATGGACGGAACACCGCTGAGCTTCACCATGCTTTCAGGAGCAGTGATGTTCATGCGTGGGAAACCTTTGCCGCTGGCTGTTGGTACCTGATAGTACGCATGGTCACTGGATAGTGCCAGCGTATCCTTGTCTCCCTTGCAGCACTCCACCGTATTCCCCGGAAGATTGGCGAGCATGGCGGAGAGCAGCTTGGCATCAATGGCGAATGTGGTATCACCGCCCTCATAGGCCAGCAGCGGCACGTCCTGCCGCAGCGTCACCTCCATATTGGTGGCGGTCATGTGCAGGGAGCGCATCCCTGTGTCGATCTCCAGCAACGCACACTTCAGCACCTCCAACGGTGATGCGGACGGCGCCAGCTGTGCGGCACGTTTGGCGGCAGTCAGAAATGCCGCCCTTTTAATGGTAAAATTCAAAAATATTCCTCCTTTACGCGGCAGTATCGAACATACTGAGCTGATCCTCCAGTTCGGTGTGTTTCGGTTTCCTGCCGGTTCTCGATGCTTGCAGCAAGCCATCATAAAGCACCTGCCGCGCTGCGGTATCTGCGGCACGGACACTTTCGGGCTGCGGTACTTCGACCACCCTTTCCTCTTGAATAGTGACCGGCTCCGGAAGCTGCTTTACTGCGCGGTGCGGGTTGATAATGGCCATCTTCTTGAAGGTGGCGGCAATATCCTCCACATTGTCCTTAATGCCCAGCATCAGCTCCTTTGCCATCTGCGAGGTCATGTCCTGCACGTCACTCATGGCCGCCAGTCCTTCCTCGGAGAAAGTCCCCTCGATCAGTCCGGCCACAGCCAGCTTGGAGGCCATCAGCTTCATCGCCTTCGCCTGCATGGTGTCGGCGTAGTAGAGCATATAGACCTCGACTCTCGGCGCTGTCTGGTTGATGCGCCATGACCGGCGCGACGCCTGCCGCAAGGTGAACAGGTTATAGCCCATGGAGTAGAAGATCAGCGTCGTAAAGGCGTTCAGGTCAAGGCCGGTCTCCACACATTTGGGGTTGGTGATAATGACCTGTGTGCCTGCGGACAGCCTCTTACTGAGCCAATCCTCCCGCTTTTCCGGGACGATCTGTGTGCTCAGGATCTCCGTTCGGATATCTTCCTCACGCAGCAGTCCCAGCAGCTTTCGCTGGGTATCTGTCCGTGTCCAGCTGGTGTAGATCATTACCCTCTCGCCTGCGGCAATCTTGGCGCGCACGATCTCCAGCACCTTCTCCTCTTTCGGGAGGACGGTCTGGAAGTCTGCCATGTCCTCCGGCTTCACGATGGTGCAGCCGCTGATGGGGTGGATGATCTCCGGCTGGTCATAGGGTTGATCCGGATACACCGTCAGCAGATTGAGATAGGCAGACAAGATCTTATTGGCTGCCTTACGGTCATTTCTCAGGACTGACGTCAGTTCCCGTTCCACTTCTTTGTATGCCTCTTCGATTGGCTTCGGCATCGTCAGCGGTACGGGTATTTCCTCGTATTCAGGAAGATCCTTGCCCATATCGGATAGCGACAGGAACGCCGTACACTCCAGCAAGAAGCGGGAAAACACCAGCGGAGAGACACCGGGGAGCTGCCGTGAGCGTTTTTTGCTTTTGGCACTGCGGCGATTGGAGTTATAGTCCGCGTCGGTGATCTCATAGGTGTTTTCCACCACGCCATATTCCGCATCGAACCGGGAAGGCACATCGTGGGACTTTCCATCCTTTTGCATCAGTCCGGGGACGATACGGTACAGAAGATGAAAAATGCCGGAGCTGTAACCGTTGATCAGCGTTGCGGTCATGCCGATGAATTTCCGGCTGATGCCGTAAAGCTCCGCCATAGCGTCGCCCTGTCCGCTGTCGTTGTTGTACTCGTGCAGCTCATCACAGAGAAAGCTGCCGATCCGTCCACGGTACTTTTTCTTGAGGTAGGTACTCAGCGGGAAGCGGCGGTGCGCGCCCTTGATGCAATACGGGCGTTCCGGATGCTCCACGAGCTGCCGCAGCTGCTCCAGAATGTGCTCGTTTTTCGTGCGGTTGAGGTGCATGGCAGCCTGCGGCCGGAACACCCAGCCATACCCGCCGATTTTTATCCACGGCATTTGACGCCGGTCATTGACCGGCGCCCAAAGCGGTGTGCCGCAATGAGGGCATAGGTGGTTTGCCAGATGCTCCTTCTGGAAGAAAAACTGATCTGAGGGTACCATGTATCTTGTGCCGTCTCCGCTGGTCTCCATCTCAATAAGCTCCAGACAGTCCGGGCAGACAAAGCCGCGCTTTCTGCGGCTCCATAACACGGCAGGATAGCGCATATAACCGTCTCTGGCACGCTCTTTACTGAAAACGGCGTATACGTTTTTATCCCCGCGCTGGTATAGGTCAAAGAGCCGATCCACATCGGTGATACTTTTGACCACCATGCCATAGGTGTCCGGCAGTGTTTCTGCGATCTCCCGTACCCACTTGCCTGTGACGTGCGAGGGGCACATGACAAGGTTGAAGGATTTGCGGGTTCCGAGTCTTTTTAGTGCGTTCAACGCTCCCGCCGCAGCCGCGCTCAGCTTGGTTTTGCCGCTGCCGCATTCCGCCACAATGAGTGCCATTTTGTGTTGGCAAAGCTGCCGTTTGACAGTCTCCGCCACTGCAAGCTGGGCGTCATAGAGGGAATAGCCGGCTTTTTCGTGGATATAATCGTTGACCTCTAGCATTTCTTCCGAAAGCGGCTCCGCTGCCGGATCAAACTTGGGAACGAACTGGCTACGGATACGGTCAGCCACAGTAACGCCAAAGGTATTCAGATAGCTGGTTACGCTGTTTACCTCCGCAAAGCCATCTGCCGCACCAGAGACAGCACCAGGAATGGTGATACGCCTATCTTCGAGCCCCTGCTCCAGAATGTCCGTTACATTTCGGTCCTCCGGCAGCAGCGTCAACGACCAGGCTTCCATGCGCTCAGTGAAGGAAAGCACTTTCATCTGCCGCAGATCACCGCGGGCAATGAGAGAATCCAGCACATAGTCCTGAAACTCAGGGATCAGCGGTGCGGCGGTTTTCCGGTCTACCTCAGCAAACAGACTCGCACGGTCTCCGGGCGGGCAAAAGATATAACATTTGCGTGGGTTTTCAGGGGCGTCCTCATCGCTGTCTTCGGCAGTATTCTCCTCCGTCTGGCTGTCATCGTTGGCCATCAGGGTCGCAACGGCATATATCCCATCATGGGACAGAATCCGTCGGTAGCCTTTGGGCCTGCAAGTCAGATATAGGGTCGTATCGTCCTGTTTCAGCTCCACCGACGCGCCGCCGTATATGGCGTCCGATAGAGCCCGAACGACTTCGGGATAACCGCCGAAGCGAATGGCGCTGATCGTCTGCTGCG
>ERZ827168.1608-NODE-1608-length-30351-cov-52.626551_pt1 | contig 30351 bp, 41 predicted proteins | sample MGYA00519868_ERZ827168 | MGnify/ENA primary metagenome ERZ827168 (study PRJEB31778, sample SAMEA3449271) | human gut metagenome | biome: human gut; feature: human-associated habitat; material: faeces | place: United Kingdom | collected 2010/2012 ...
TGAAAGTGATGAAATTACTGGGTAGGACTATAATCATAGTCTATATATTTTACTCCTATTCTTTTTTTGCACAAAACTTTGATAATAGTAACCCCCCTCGAAGAGTTTTCATTCATATAAAATTTATATTCGTTAAAAATATTCGACATTGATCTTTAATTTCCTTAATTAAAATTGAAATAAAAATATAGTTATTGAAATAATATCTAACATGTTAAGTTGAATAAAATAGTTCAGCTTATTTTTTATACCTTCTGAAAAAACAGGAGGTAAAAAATGCAAGATACAAAAGTAATTGCAATAGCAAATCAAAAAGGCGGAGTTGGTAAAACAACAACAACGCTTTCTCTTCGGAGTTGCTCTAGCAAAAGAGGGAAAGAAAGTTTTATTAGTAGATGCAGATCCTCAAGGAAACTTAACAACCTCTTTAGGTTATTATAGACAAGAGGATATGCCTATTAGACTTACAGAAATTATGAATGCTGAAATGATGGAGGAAGAAATAAATATTAAAGATGGTATATTACACCATGAAGAAGATATAGATTTAATTCCCTCTGATTTAAGTTTATCTGGAGTAGAGCTTTCTTTAGGAAATACTATGAGCAGAGAATTTATATTAAAAAATTGCTTAAACAAGGTAAAAGATAACTATGACTATGTTCTTATTGACTGCATGCCTTCGTTAGGACTTATTCCTATAAATTGTTTAGCTTGTAGTGATGAGATTATAGTTCCAGTTCAAAGTCAATATCTTGCAGCTAAAGGAATGACTTACTTATTTGATACTGTTTCTAAAGTTAGAAGAACAATAAATCCTAGCTTAAAAATAAAGGGAATAGTATTAACTTTAGTTGATAGAAGAACTAATCTAGCAAAAGAAGTTAGACAAGAACTTGATGAGAACTATGGTAAATCTATTAAGATATACGATACTGAAATACCTTTAGCAATTAAAACAGCTGAAGCAACAATTCAAGGTAAAAGTATTTTTGAATATGATAAAAACGGAACTGTTGCAAAAGCTTATGAAAATCTAGCAAAGGAGGTTTTGCAAGATGAAAGATCAAAAACAAAAAATGAACCTTGCTTCGCTAGATAGTATATTTACAACACAAGAAGAAAGAGATAATGCTAATAAAGAAACTGTTATAAATATTCCTATTGAATCAATTAGTGATTTTCCAAATCATCCTTTTAAAGTTATTGATAACGAAGAAATGAATAATTTAATTGAAAGTGTTAGCCAAAAAGGAGTAATACTTCCAACAATAGTAAGACAAAAGGAAGATGGAAGCTATGAGATGATTTCAGGACATAGAAGAAAACATGCAGCTTTAAAAGCAGGGTTAAAAGAAATTCCTTGTATTATTAAAAATTTAACAGACGATGAAGCTACTATTTTAATGGTGGATTCTAATATTCAAAGGGAAGAACTACTTCCTTCAGAAAAAGCATTTGCTTATAAGATGAAATTAGAAGCAATAAAACATCAAGGAAAACAATTAGAAGATACTTCTCGACCAGTGGGCGAGAAGTTAGATAAAAAAGTTTCTGTTGATATTTTAGGAGAAGAAGTTGGCGAAAGTGGTAGAAATATACAAAGATTTATACGCTTGACCTACTTAATACCTGCACTATTAGATTTAGTTGATGACAAAAGAATAGCTTTAAGACCTGCTGTTGAATTGTCTTACATAAGTGAAGATAATCAAGAGTTTTTGTACGACATTTTTAAATATGATGAAGCTACTCCAACATTAAGTCAAGCTCAATTATTGCGTAAACTTGATGAAAAAGGAGAATTAACTGAAGATAAACTTGAAGATATTATGCGAGAAGAAAAGCCAAATCAGAAAGAACAATTTAAAACTTCGTACGACAATATTAGACATTATTTCCCTAAAAACTATTCAAATGAGCAAATTAACAATAAAATTATGGAATTGTTAGAGAAATATCAAAAAGAGTGGAAACAGAAAATAAGAGATTCAAGATAGTTTTTTATTTTCTTTCCCTTACAATCCCTATTATTACTAACTATATTACTAACTAAAGAGTAAATGTATAAATTATTATAATTATATATATTTACACATTTGATGAATCTTTAAAATCACGCTATCCTGAAAGTAATAGGAGGGATGTACCATGAAAAAGTATATATATTTCTCAATTATAATTTTAATAATAATATTTTTAAGTTTAACTATAATCATAAAAGCAGTTAATGGAAATAATAGTTCTAATTTTTTATTAGCAGAAGAAGAACAAAAGATTACCGAGAATGATCTAAATGATGTTATTGAAGAACCTGAAAATAAAGTAATTGAAGATAATACAGAAATTGAAGAAGTTCAGATTAACTCTGAAATAACAGAAATAGATAATCAATCTCAAATTCAAGAAACACATAAAGAAGAACAAGTTATTAGTTCAACACCAGAAAAGAAAACGACAACTCAAGTAGTTCAAGCAACAAAAGTTGAAACTACGCCTCAAGAAAATAAGCAAGAAGTTAAAGAAGAGCCTAAAGTAGTAGATGTTCCAAAACAAGAAACACCAAAACAAGAAGAGCCTAAACATGTAGAAACTCCAAAATGTTCTGGAAATAATCATGGAGTAGGAACTGGAAACTCTGGAAAATGGTTTAATTCTGAAACTGAAGCTATAAATTATTATAAATCAATAATAAAAACATGGGGCGATAAGTGGGAAAAATTCGAGATTGATGATGAAACATATAACAAGAATTGTCCTTATGGTTATGAAGACTGGAGTTGTCCTTATTGCGGAAAGTGGACTATAAACTTTTATTATAATTAAAAAAATAAAATAAAAATTATTTAGAGCAAGTATTTAATTACTTGTTCTTTTTTTATGTTTAAAAATGGAGGTAGAAAATGAAAATTTTAAAATTTAAAAGGATTATATCAGTTATAATGCTGATTTTAATGTTATTTAGTGTTGCTCAACCTGTATTTGCAGCTTCTGGAACTGGAAAATGGGTTGGCGGACAATTTGCTTCTTACATTAAAACAACGGATAATGCAAATACTCAATATGGTGTATTGTTAAGAAGGCTAATAAACTATACAACAGGAGAACAAAGAACTGTATTTTGTGCTGAACATGGAATAGATTTTGATACAGGAGTTGTTTATAGTGGAGAATATTATACACCACAAAATTCAACGATTAGAAAAGCTTGTAAAATTGCATATTTGGGATGGTATAAGCAACATGGAGATTATGTAATAAATGGAGGAACATCTGATGCTAATAAAAAGCAATATGTTCTTACTCAACAATTTATATGGGAAACTTTAGGACAAAGTTCTGCAACATTTATTGATAGTAATATACAAGCTGAATATGTTAATTTTAAAAATAATATAGAAAATCAAATTTCACAAATTCAAGCAAGACCAAGTTTTAATGGAACAACAATAACTATAACAGCAGGAGAATCTAAAACAATAACAGATACTAACGGAGTTCTTGCCAGTTATAAATCTTTAGATAAAACCGAAAACGGAATAAGATACCAACATTCAGCAGGAAGCAATGATATGAAAATTACTGTTAATGAAAATGTTGAAACAGAAAATATTAGAATTTCTGATAATACATTTCAAGAATGGGGAATGATTAAAGACGGAACTGAAGATAATGACACAACAGTTTATTTTGAATTTCCTTCTGGTACACAAGACCAATTATATGCAATGCAATATAATGATCCAGTAACTTTAAATTTATCCTTAAAAATTGAATTATTAGGAAATTTAGAGTTGAAGAAATTAGAATCTACTGGAAAATTAGTAGATGGAGCAATTTATAATGTTTCAAGTTCTAATGGTTATAATCAAGATGTAACTGTTGCTAATGGAAAAATAACATTAGAGAAATTGAAAAAAGGAACTTATGTTGTAAAAGAAAAACAAGCTCCAGAAGGATACTTATTAGATACAAAATCGTACAATGTTGAAGTTATTCCAAATCAAACAGTAAATCAAGATATTACAAATGAAGAACCAACTGGAACAATTACAATAATAAAAAAAGACAAAGAAACAGGCTCTACACCTCAAGGAGATGCTAAACTTAAAGGAGCAGTCTATGAAGTATATGCAGCTGAAGATATTTACAATAAAGCTAGAACAAAGAAATTTTATTCCAATGGAGATTTAGTTGCAACTCGTACTATGAATGAAAAGGGAGAAACCGAAGATGTAACAGAACTTCCTTTAGGTAAGTATAAAGTTAAAGAAAAGACAGCAGGAGAAGGATATTTTATAGATAATACTGAATATCCTGTAACTTTAGCTTATAAAGATCAAAATACAAAAGTAATAACCAATAAAACTACAAGTAATGAACAAGTTAAGAAAATGGGAGTTCATATTTTTAAAAGTGGAATCAATATTCAATCTGGATTAGTACAAGGATTAGAAGGAGCTGAATTTACTATTAAATTAAATTCGGCAGTAGAAAAGGCATATTCAGAAGGATATAGTTATGCTGAAGTTTGGGGAGGAATAGACGAAAATGGAAATGAAGTTAGTGTAAATGCTAATAGGGTTTCACAAGCTCAAGTAATTGCTCCTACTTATGAAATTATAACAACTAATAGTGAAGGAAATGCTTATACGCAAAATAAACTTCCTTATGGAAAATACATTGTTAAAGAAACAAAAACACCAGTAGATTTTGAACCTTCGGTAGATTTTAGTTTTTCTATAACAAAAGATGAATCTGAAATTCAAGAAATAGCTCAAAAAGTTAAACATTTAGTAGTAAATGATGAACAATTAGAAAGCTATATAAAACTTGTAAAAAAAGATTTGAAATCAAATAAAATTGTTACTTTAAATAGTGCAACTTTTGAAATTAAAGCTGCAAGCGATATTATAGATCGTGGTAATGGCAAAACTTTATATAGAAAAGGCGATAGAATTACACAAAAAATAGGTAGTACAACTTATTATTCATTTACAACAAATGCAGATAACGAAGTAATTCCAGATTATAGCTATAATTCAGACAACGATGGAAAAGGTATTACTATAACACCTTTATCACTTCCAGTCGGAAAATATGAAATAACTGAAATTAAAATTCCAACAGGATTCTTACAACTAGAAGCTCCAGTAAAATTTGAAATCAAAAATGTAAAAGATTTTGATACAGACAAAGATGGAGATTTTATTAAAGAAGTTGTAATCAAAAATGAGCAACCAACAGGAACTTTAAAATTAAATAAAACAGTTGCTTTAAGAGAAAACATAGATACATCTCTTGTAGATATTAGCGACTTAAGCGGTATTCAATTTAAGCTAACAGCAAAAGAAGATATAATTGATATGGCTGATGGCTCTAAATATTATACTAAAGGACAAGAAGTTGGAACTTATAATCTTACAAAAGAAGGAAAATTAACAATAGATAATCTCCCTATGGGAACTTATGAATTACAAGAAATTAAGACATTAGATGGATTAGTTTTAAATAATAAAAAATATGAAGTTAAATTTGTTAAAGTAGATGATATTACAAAAGTATATACTGAAAACAGAGATATTTCAAATGATACAACTATATTTGAATTCAGTAAAACAGATATTACTGGAGAAGCTGAATTAGGAGGAGCTAAATTAACAGTATTAGATGGAGATAAAGTAGTTGATACATGGACTTCATCAGACAAAACACATAAAATAGAAGGTTTAGTTGTAGGAAAAGAATATACTTTAAGAGAAGAAATTGCTCCTAATGATTATGTTAAAGCAACAGACATTAAATTTAAAGTTGAAAATACTAAAGATGTTCAGAAAGTAACAATGATAGATAAAATCGTTGAGTTAACAAAAACAGATATAGGCGGAGAAGAAGTTGAAGGAGCTAAAATACAAGTTTTAGACGGAGAAAAAATTGTTGATGAATGGACTTCTGGTAAAGAAGCTCACAAAATCAATGGATTAGAAGAAGGTAAAACTTATATACTTCATGAAGAAGTTGCTCCAGACGGATATGTAAAAGCTACCGATATTGAATTTACTGTTACTACTGACAAGGAAACTCAACATGAGAAATTAGTAAATAAAATTGTTAAAGTTTCTAAAACTGACCTAACAAATGGAGAAGAATTAGAAGGCGCTGAACTAGAAATTACTGATGAGGAAGGCAATATTATTGAAAATTGGACTTCAACTAAAGAACCTCATATTGTAAATGGATTAGAAGAAGGTAAAACTTATATACTAACAGAGAAAACAGCTCCTTATGGATATGAGATGACAGAAAGTATTACTTTCACAGTTACAACTGATAAAGAAAAACAAATAATAGAAATGAAAGATATGCCTATACTTAAGAATGTTAAAATTGTTAAAGTAGATGCAGAATCAAAAGAAGTAATTAAAGATAAATTTACTTTTGCAATATATGAAGATCAAGAATGTACTAAACTAATTAAAGAAGTTAAATCTGATAAAGAAGAAGGAACAGCGATTTTTGAAGATTTAAGATTTGGAACATATTTCATAAAAGAAATAAAAGCTCCAAAAGGTTATGAATTATCTGATAGAGTTGCTAAAGTCGAAATTAACGATAAAGGCGTGTTTATTGATGATGAACTTATTGAAGAATCAGATAGCACTGTAACATTTAATTTTGAAAATAAGAAAATTGAAGTTCCTCAAACTGGAGATAACTCACATATTAAATTAGCTTTAGGAATATTATTATTAGCTACTTTAGGATTAGCATATTTAGGAATCAAAATATACAAATCTCACAAAGAAAACAATAATAAATAAGTAATAGCGACTTGAAATATAGTCGCTTTACTATTTTATAGAAGGGAGTCTAAAATGCTAGATAAAGATTTAAAAATTAAAGCTAATTTATTTCAGAAATTAAGAAATAACAATATTATAAATGCAAAGCAAATTATAAATATTACTTATGAACAAGGTAAAAGACTTAAATTAACAAGGGAAGAGGATAAGATGCTTACTGAATTATGCTATCACTTAACAGAAAAAAGAAATAATGAATTAGAATTTATAATAAAAAAGAAGGAGGAAGAACAAGATGGAGAAAGACCTATACAATAGATTATTAGAATTTGAATTAGATAATGATATATTTGATACTTCCGAATATGATCGTACAATAGAACATGTTAGAGATGAATTGAAAACTCCTGAAGACATTAAACAATACATTAACTATTATAATTTAGTATTAGTTGCTGAAGAAGGTGCTGATGACGAATTATGTCAAAAATTAGAAGGCTTTATAGATGAGTTGAGTAACTTGTTATCTGAAAAAGAAAAACAGCTTAAAAACAAAAATAAAGAAAAACAAGAAAGATAATTTGCACATTTGTCATTACGCAGTTTATTTAATAAAATTTATGCCGAAGGAGGTAACAGGCATGAAGGAAATAGACTGTACTATTCTTGAAAAAATCTATCAAGATCAAACTAAAGACTTTAAAGATAGGATTTATGAAGAAGATGAAAAGCTTCAAGTTTTAGCAGAAAATTCTATGGAAAGTCTAGCATTACTGATTGATTATATACGCCGATTTAATCCTAGCGAACAAGACAAAAAGGATTTTGATGTAAAAGCTAGAAAACTAGTAGATTCTTATGTTCAAGAATGGGAATATGTTAGCTTTCTATATTATAAACTGCGGTGTATCAAATGGAATTGAATATAAAGATAAGCTAAAGCAGGAATTATAAAAGTTCCTGCTTTTAGTATAAAACAATATTGAAGTTGATAGAAATATCAGCTTCTTTTTTGTTGGAAAGGAGATTTTATGTGTGAGAAAAACACAAAGGAAATTCCTTATTTACAAATGCAAAAAATTTATGATTTAGACTATTTAGATTTAGTAAAAAGGGAAGAATTACAAAATATTATAAACAAATATACAAGAATAAAAGAACAATTAGAATACGCATAGAAAGGAGATAATTTTGGATAAAAATATTAAAGTTATATATAACAAATTAGAAAATATAAAATTGAATCAAGGCTATGTTGATTTAAGTAGTTCTAGTATTCAGAACAAAAATGATTTAGTTGATGTTTGTAATATCTTTAGAGATCCACGCTACGAAACATTTAGAATTTTCTATATGAAAGATAATAGAATTGTCGGTCAAGAAGCAATTACTAGCAAACTTCCAGATGGGGTATATTTATTTAATGAAAAAACTGGAGATCCAATTAGAACTTATGAAAAAATGACTAATAGAATGGAAAGATTAGGAGCTGATGGTTATTATTTAGCACATAATCATCCCTCTGGAATAGCAAAAGCTTCTAAAGAAGATATGGAAGTAACGAAGAATTTTGCTGCAAATGTTGAGGGCTTTTTAGGTCATATTATTATAGGAAGTGCTAATAGATATTCATTTATTGAAGAAGATTCTGAAGGTAGAATTCTAATGCCAAAAGAACAAATTTTAGATGATTCTTTATTAAATAACATTGATGAAAAGCTCATAGACAATTCATTTTATAATATGAAAATTTCAAGTCGTGATGAACTAATTGCTTTATTTATGAAAATGCAAAATGATAAAGAATATTCAACAGCAATACTAACAGATGCACAAAACAATATTAGAATGGTAGTTGATATTCCAAATAAAATGTTAAATCAAAGCATAGAAAATCTGAATGGATTCTTTAAAAATTTAGGAAGAAATTTAGGAGCAAATAAAGTATTTATTGGTACGCACGATCAAAAAACTTATTTTAAAATTATAGAACACCAAAGATACGGAACTTTTAAAGATATGGTATTTATTGATAATTACAATAGAATAATTACTCAAAAAATGAAGGATAGCCCTAATTTATTTGATAAAGAAAAAAGAGAAAAATCTCGAAGAAATAGAGATGCTAGATAGCAAGAAAGGAGCAATTTATGGAAGATAAATTACAAGAAAAATTAGAACAAGAGCTTAAAGCTTTTAAGCAAGAAGTAAAAGAAATGGGCGTTGATGTTGCAATAGATAAAGCTTATGAATTAACTGTAAAACAAGAAATAATTGATGGTTTATTATATGATACTAATTTATCAAAGAAAGAAATAAATTCAATTCTATCTTGTAAAAAACCGCTTCAAAAAATGTATGAAGATTGGCTTACTCAAGACGGAAATTTAAGAGCAGATCTAAACTTTTCTATTGATAAATCAGTAAACTCATTAACAAGCGCTTACATTAAAAAAGTTAAAAACGCAATAGAAAACGCTAGATAATTTACAAGAAAGGAGCAAGGAAAATGAGCGAATATGTTACGAAAGAAATGCTTGAAGAAGCAAGAAAAATGGATTTATTAACATATTTAAAGAACTATGAACCTTACGAATTAGTAAAGGTTTCTGGAAATACTTATACAACAAAGAAGCACGATAGCGTTAGAATAAATAACGGATTATGGCACAGATTTTCTACAAATATTGGCGGAAAAAGTGCAATAGATTATTTAATAAAAGTTGAAGGTTATACACTACCTCAAGCAGTAAAAAGAGTATTAAATAAATCTGAAATAAGTCCACCACGCTATATAAAACAAGAGTCAAAATTAAAAGAAAAACATATTATTCTTCCTAAAAAAGCAAGTACAAATGAGCAAGTTGTTGACTACTTAATGAATAGAGGAATTGATGAAAGTATAATAAATTATTGCATAATTAACAACTTAATCTATCAAGAAGAATCAACAAATAATGTCGTGTTTTTAGGCTATGATGATGATAAAAATATCAAATATGCAGGCTTGAGATCGACAAATGCTGAACGATTTATGAAAGAAGCTAAAGGAAGTAGTAAAGAGTTTTCTTTTAGAATAGTAAATAATAAAATCAATACAATACACCTTTTTGAAAGCAGCATAGATTTATTATCTTATGCTACTTTATTAAAAGAAAAAGGCTATAATTGGAAAAAAAATAATATGATAGCTTTGTCTGGAGTATATCAAACTCAAAAAGAAATATCTGAAAGTAAGCTACCTATAACAATAGAAAATTTCTTAAAAAAGAATGATAACATTGAAGAAATTATTCTACATTTTGATAATGATAATGCAGGAAGAAATGCAACAAAAGCATTTCTTTTTTTGTTAGGAGAAAAATATAAAGTTCGAGATATTCCTGCTCCTATTGGCAAAGATTATAACGACTATTTATGCTATACATTAGGTTTAAAAAACAAAGAAGAAATTGAAAAATATAAACAATTTTTAATAGCTGAAAGTGAAAGATAAATATGCAATTTTTGTATTTGTTTTTTAGTTTTAAGCAAGCACTGAATTTGGTCGGTCGGAAATCGACCTTTCAAATTCTAAATTATGGGGACACCCCAAACCCCTAGAATCGATTTTAAGGAGGTAAAACTATGAAGAAGAAATATGTACCACATGGAAGAATAAGACAGCATAAAATCGAAGTACGCCTCAATGACGAGGAATATTTCAAGCTAGAAGATACAATTTCTAAAATGGGAACAAATAAATCTGAATATTTAAGAAAACTTATAGTTGGAACTCGAATTAAAGAAAAACCGCCAGATGAATTTTATAAAGATATGAAGGAATTTTCTTTAATGGGATCTAATCTTAATCAAATAGCAGAAAGAATAAATACAATAACAAAAATAGAAGATTGGGAATATGAAGAAATTGATCCTAAAGAGTTTATTAGGCAGTTAAAAAGATTAAGAGTAAATTTATTAAACTTAAAGAAAAGATTAGAAGATGAATATTTATAGGAGGTAAAAAGATATGGCTGTTACGAAAATTTGGAAGGTAACAAATAATTTAGGGAAAGTAATTAACTATTCTGAAAATGGTAAAAAAACAAAAAGAACTTCTTTAGAAGATACATTAGACTATGCAATGAATAAAGATAAAACCGAAAAACAATTTTTTGTTACAGGAATAAATTGTAATGCAAAAATTGCTTCAGATGAAATGAATCTTGTAAAGTTGCAATTCAATAAGACTGATGGCATACTAGGATTTCATGCATACCAGTCATTTGAAGAAACCAAAGAAGAAAAGAATTTGACTCCAGAAATAGCTCATGAAATTGGAGTAAAACTTGCAGAGCAATTATGGGGAGATAGATTTCAAGTTGTAGTAACAACACATCTTAACACAGGACACCTACATAATCACTTTGTAATCAATTCCGTTTCATTTAAAGATGGCAAAAGATTTTATGATAATAAAAGTAGTTATGGCTATATGCGACACGAATCAGATGAACTTTGTAAAGAATATGGATTAAAAACAAGACCTGAAAAACCTACTAAAAAAGGAATTAACTATGATAATTTTTATAAAAATTATGAAAGGATTTATAATACTGAAGCTTCTAAAGCAAAAAGAGATTTAGACTTTGCAATTAGACAAGCTTTTTCTTATAAGGAATTTATAAAAATTATGAATAAATTAGATTATGAAGTTACTGAAAGATATGACAAATTAAGTATAAGACATAAAAACTATAAAAGAAATATAAGAATTGAAAGAAGATTCGGAGAGAATTATACAATAGAGAATATTAAGAAAAGAATCTTATCAGAACAAGATATTAGAATTCCATTTATAGAAGAATATAATAAACCTTTTAAACATGAATTTACTGTTTCAAAAAGAAAATTCAAAGTTAAAGGATTTATGGCTATATATTTTCATTATATGTATTTATTAAGATTAAACAATAAAAATCCATATATCAAGCTTACTCCAGAAATGAAAGCAGATATTGCAAAGATGGATAAGTATTCTGAAGAAGCAAAACTACTTGCAAATAATAAAATAGAAACCGCTTCTGATTTAGAAAAATACTATTTAAAAAAGAATGAAGAATTAAAACTAGCATTAGGAGAGCGAGGCGTTTTATGGGATAGAAGAGCTTCAAAGAAAAATGAAGATATTAGACAAGAACTATGTAATCAAATTTCAGCTAAAACTGAAATAATAAATAGATTAAGAAAAGAGGTGTTGCTATGCGAAGATATTAAAACAAGAATACCAAAGATAAAAGAAAATCTTGAACAACTAAAGAAAGAAGAACAAGCCCAAAAAGAAGAGCAAGAATTAAAGAAAAATAAAAGAAAGGAGAAACGCTTATGAATACTGGAGGAGATGCTGCAAATGAAATGGTTCAATATTATTTTGAAGCTATTAAATGCGCAGCTACAATTACAGGTAAAGGCGCAGAACATGCTTTAGGTATTCTTCTTAATGAAATGAAGAATCATAAACAAACTAAAGGAAAAGCAAGATTAAATTCTATGCTTAAATCTGGTAAACCTTTAAAAATATTTACATTACAACAAAAAGATTTAATTAAATTTACAAGAGCTGCAAAAAGCTATGGAGTTCTATATTGTGCATTAGTAGATAGAAAGAATAAAAAATATGACAATATAGTTGATATTTTAGTTAGACAAGAAGATGCTAGTAAAATAGATCGTATAGTTGAAAGATTTAAACTAACAACTTCAAATCCTGCTCAAATTGAAACTGAAATTCAAAAAGAAATAGCAGAAAAAGAAGAAAACAATATAGGAATTCAAACAAAATCAAAAGAAGAACTTGAGCAAGATATAAGCTTTAAAAAACCTCTTCAAAAAGAGGAGATTGAAACCTCAAATTTCAGTATGGCAAAAACGGAAACAAGTCGTCCGTCAGAGCCTTACTCAAAAATATCAAAGGAAGTAAACAGAAGCGAAAATCGTAAATCTGTTAGAGAAACACTTCATGAGATAAAAGAAGAAAAGAAAGACTTGAAATCTAAAGATAAAACAGTTACTAAAACTAAAAATAAATCAAAGAAAGATAAAGTAAAGTAGGAGGTAGCGATGAAAAGAGTTTTAATTGTAACAGAAGATCAATATCACTTGATTATAAATGCCCTTAACGATTTAAGAACAAAATGTATAGAAAAAAATATTGATACAACAGATATTAACGAATTATTACTATATATAATTGATAAGGGCAAAATGCAAAAGAGTAGCGTTGAACACACACGATAAAAAGTATAATTATTTATTGTACTTTATTGGAGTTATTCCAGTTGTATGGTTTGCTTTACTAATTGCGCCTATTACTGAAGGCGGATTAGTTAGTATTTTAAATAACTTTGGGAATGTATTTAACAATCCTTTTAATATTTTATGGTCAGAGAATAGTATAAAAACTATTCTAATTTTTTTACTCATTTATATTTTTGTAATCTTATTTTACGAATCTTCCAAAAAAAATTATAGAAGAAAAGAAGAACATGGATCAGCAAGATGGGGAACTGCAAGTACACTTAATAAAAAATACAAACAATTTCCAGAAAACATGAATAAGACTTTGACAGAAAATGTCGAATTAGGTCTTAATGGTCGTAAACATAAAAGAAATGTCAATGTTTTAGTTGTTGGTGGATCTGGAGCAGGTAAAACTTTTTCATATTGCAAGCCTAATGTTATGCAAGCTAATTCGTCTTATGTTATATTAGATCCTAAAGGCGAAATTTTGCGTGATACAGGCTATTTATTAAGACTTAAAGGCTATGATGTAAAAGTTTTAGACTTAATAAATATGGAAAAATCTCATTGTTATAATCCTTTTGTTTATTTAAAGAGTGATAACGATGTTCAAAGATTAGTAACAAATCTATTTAAGTCAACTACTCCGAAAGGTTCACAGACAAACGATCCGTTCTGGGATACAGCAGCTAGTATGTTATTATTAGCTCTTATTTTTTATTTAGTATATAAAGCTCCTCCAGAGGAACAAAACTTTAGTATGGTTATGGAAATGCTACGAGAAGGAGAAGTAAGCGGAGAAGATGATACCGAAGAAAGCCCTTTAGATACCTTATTTAATAGGTTAGAAGATGAAGAGCCAAATCATATAGCTTTAAAATATTATAGAAGCTATCATAGTGGATCTGCTAAAACATTAAAGTCAATACAAGTAACTCTACAATCTCGTTTAGAAAAGTTTAATTTAGAGAGTCTTGCAGGAATTACTTGCACAGATGAGATGGAACTTTCTACTTTAGGAGAAAAGAAGACTGCTCTATTTGCAATTATTCCAGACAACGATACTTCATTTAATTTTTTAGTTAGCATTTTATATACTCAATTATTTCAACAATTATTTTATACCGCAGACTATAAGTATGGCGGTAGTCTTCCTATTCATGTTCACTTCGTTATGGATGAATTCGCCAATGTTTCTCTTCCTGATGATTTTGACAAAATATTATCAGTTATGAGATCTAGAAATGTTTCTGTTTCAATTATTCTGCAAAATTTAGCGCAGCTTAAAGCCCTATTTGAAAAGCAATGGGAATCAATAGTAGGAAACTGCGACACATTTTTGTATTTAGGAGGTAACGAACAATCAACGCATAAATATTGTAGCGAATTGCTCGGTAAAGAAACAATAGATATGGATACTTATAGCAGGAGCTATGGTAATCATGGAAATTATACGACTAATATTCAAAATACAGGAAGAGAGCTTATGACTCCAGATGAAGTAAGAATGCTTGATAACAAGTATGCCTTACTTTTTATTCGTGGAGAAAGACCAGTAAAGGATTTTAAATACAACATGCTAAAACACCCTAATATTGTACTAACAGCAAATGGAAAAGCAAAACCTTATGAGCATGGAATAACTGAAAACGCTATTGCTAGCGTTACATTTAATTATAGTGATATTGAAAATGTTAATAAATCAAAACAAGTACATGAGATAAAGTCAGATTACGAACTTGTATCTGAAGAAGAATTAGAAAAATTTGTAAAGGAGATTATTGAAGATGAAGAAAGAAAATATAAAAAATAAATTTAAAGTAAAAAATTTAGGTTGGAAAATAGCATTTATAGTATTTTATGTAGTATTGCTATTTGTTTTACAAGCAAGTAATGTATTTGCAGCTGATGATCCTATTGCGGTTGTAAATAATTTGTCGAATTTTGTATTCGGTTTAATTAGAGCTGTTGGAATGATTATTCTAGGATTTGGAATAGTTCAAGTAGGTATGAGTTTAAAATCTCACGATCCGACACAAAGAGCTAATGGAATAATGACACTTGCAGGAGGAATCGTTATTACATTTGCTAAAGAAATATTATCACTAATAACAGGAGGGTAGAAGAAGGGCGAGTAAATAACTCGCCTTTAAAATATTATGGAAAAATTCAATATTATTTATGCTGATCCGCCTTGGAAATATAGAAGCAGAAATGTTCATAGTAAATTTGGAGGCGGTGCAGCTGCACATTATAACTTAATGACTATGGAAGAAATAAAGAATCTTCCTATAAAAGAACTAGCTGCTGAAAATTGTGCTTTGTTTCTATGGGTTACATTTCCTTTATTAGATGAACAAATAAAAATGTTTAAAGAATGGGGCTTTACTTATAAGACTTTAGGTTTTAGTTGGATTAAAACAAATAAGAATGATAAGAAGCCTTGTTTTGGTGTAGGTTATTACACTAAATCTAATTGCGAAGTTTGCTTATTAGGAGTAAAAGGACAAATGAAGCCAGTTAGTAATAAAGTTTCAAGCGTTATTATTTCAGAGCGAAGAGAACACAGCAGAAAGCCAGACGAAATTAGAGATAAAATCGTTGAACTTTTTGGAGATATACCACGAATTGAATTATTTGCAAGACAAAGATTTGATGGTTGGAAAGCTTGGGGTAATGAAATAAATAGCGACATTGATATGGAAGCATATAAGAATGGAGGTGCTTAAGCTTGGATTGGATTCAAGGAAATTTGCAAAATTCACTTGATACATGGAACAGTAAAATGCAAGAAATATGGAGTTTAGTTTCACAATCTCCTCAACAATTTAAAGGTGGCGGAATATGGAACGCTATTGTAGGAATAAATGGAGCTATGCAAGCCATAGGACTTGCTTTATTAGTGCTCTTCTTTGTAGTAGGAGTAATGAGAACTATGGGAAATTTTGCAGAAATAAAAAGACCAGAGCAAGCATTAAAACTATTTATAAGATTTGTTATTGCTAAAGGTATAGTAACTTATGGAATGGAACTAATGCTTGCAATATTTAAAATAGTACAAGGAGTTGTTTCTACTATTATGAGTTCCGCAGGTATAGGCGGAGCAAGTACAATGACTCTACCACAAGAAATAATTGATGCAATAGGAAAAGTAGGATTTTTCGATAAAATTCCACTTGGAGCAGTAACAATTATAGGAGGACTTTTCATAACAGTATTGTCATTCATAATGATTTTAACTGTTTATGGAAGGTTTTTTAAATTATATTTATATACTGCAATAGCTCCTATACCACTTTCAAGCTTTGCAGGACAACCTACTGAACAAATTGGAAGAAGCTTTTTAAAAAGCTATATGGGAGTTTGTTTAGAGGGAGCAATTATAGTATTAGCTTGTGTTATATTCTCGCTCTTTGCAACGAGTCAGCCTGCTGTAAATTCAGGAGATTCAGCAACAACTATGGTTTGGAAATACATAGGAGAAATTATTTTCAATATGTTAGTTCTGGTGGGAACTATTAGAATGTCAGATCGATTTGTCAAAGAGATGATGGGAATATAGGAAGGAGTAGTATATGAGTTCTGATTTTATACATACAGAAGAAAACGGAATTAAATATTTGGTACACTCTAAAGGAAGTATATTTGAAGGCATTAAGATGAGAGAAAATCCAAATGATGCATTTGAAAATGCTATAAAACGAGGAATGAAAAATCCAGATGATTGGATGTATATGTATTCTGAAAAGAATACGGATTATTTCAAAAATTATTATACAAGAGAATATATATCATATCCACAATTTGATTTAAAAGACAAAATAAAAAATTTAAAGAAAAATAGAGATGCTAGATAGCAAGAAAGGAGCAATTTATGGGAAATAGAGCAGTTATTACAACTGAAGAGAAACAAATAGGAATCTATGTTCATTGGAATGGAGGAAGAGAAAGTATAGAAACATTTTTAGCTTATTGCGATATGAAAAATTATAGACCACCAGAAACAGATTGCTATGGATGGGCTAGAATGTGTCAAGTAATAGGCAATTTCTTTGGAGGCTCTACTTCAATAGGAATAGACAGATACAATCAATTAGACAGAGATAACTATGACAACGGAGTTTATATAATCAATAAATGGAAAATTGTAGGAAGAGAATTTCAACATTATAAAGATGAAGAAATTAACTCTATTGCTGATTTAGAAGATAATCTAAATTACTTAAATGAAAAACAACCTAAAGAAGAGCAATTATCAAAAGAAGAAATACATTCTTATTGTCTAAAATGGGCAATTTCAAGAGGCTTAACAAAAGAAATTGAGTTTGATACAAAAGTTGTATTGGAAATAACAAAAGAAATATTGAGAGATCATCATGAACATAGAATAAAGGAAGTTGATTGTATATTTGAAAATAAAACTGAAATTACTGATTCTTATGCAGTAGCAACTGATTATGATGAAGTAGTTTTAGTTAATCCTTTTACTAATGAGATTACACCTTCAGCAGAATGGCAATTTAATGCAGATGAAGATATATTCGGTAAATTAGAAGAAAACAATTTAGCATATGTAAGTATGAAAGCACATCATGGTATTTGGAGTTATATAGAAGATGTAACCCCAGACGAAATACAAAATAAAAAGGGTATGCAGCAATATTTAAAATACTGTAAAGAAAATAACATAACCAAAGACAAGATTGAAGAAGAAACTCATTTAGGAAATCTTTCAGATATTATGAAATACTATAAACCTTTAGATAAGGAGGCAAGGTAGATGGAAGTAAAAATAAATAAGGACATAAGAGATTTTACAGAAAATATATTTTTTGGACTGTCAATGCGACAGTTCATTTTTTCTGTATCGGCTTGTGTAGTTGCAGTAGTTCTATACTTTTTACTTAAGCCTTTTTTCGGTTTAGAAACTCTATCATGGGTTTGTATATTAGGTGCAGCTCCATTCGCAGTATTAGGATTTGTTAAATATAACGGAATGACTGCTGAAAAATTTGTAGCTGCATGGGTTAAGAGCAATTTTATTATTCCTAAAAGATTAACTTTTAAAGCTCAAAACATTTACTATGAAATGTTCAAGCCAATTATTGACCTAAAGCAAGGACTAATAAAACCTCAAAATAAGAAAAAAGAGCGTAAAAACTTAAAGACCAAAAAAGATAAAAACAAGAAAAAAAGGAGTGATAAATCAGATGAAAACACTTAATAAAATATTTAAACTAGACAAAGAGAAATTTGTTGTTCCTAGAAGTTCTCAAGATATTATTCCTATAAAAGCATTATGGGAAGATGGAATATTCCTAGTAGGTAATAACAAATATTCAAAGTCTTATAAATTTATAGATATAAATTACGCAGTAGCAAGTAGAGAAGACAAAGAATCTATGTTTTTAGATTATTCTGAATTATTAAATAGTTTAGACTCTGGAGCAACTGCTAAAATAACAATTAACAACAGAAGAATCAATAAAGTTGATTTTGAAAAAACTATATTACTTGATATGGCAGATGATGATTTAGATAAATACAGAAAAGAATATAATCAAATGCTAGTAGCACAAGCAAAAAATGCAAATGAAATTATTCAAGAAAAAATTATTACTATATCAGTATATAAAAGAAGTATAGAAGAGGCTCGTAATTATTTCTCAAGAGCAGGTGCAGACTTAATAAATCATTTTAATAATTTAGGATCTAGATGTATAGAGCTAGATACAACAGAAAGATTAAGGATATTACATGACTTTTATAGAACAGGAGAAGAAACTTCTTTCAATTTTGAATTAAGTAAAACTATGAGAAAAGGTCATAATTTCAAAGATTTTATTTGTCCTGATACAGTAGAACTTGAGAATGACCATTTTAAAATGGGAGATAGATACGCTAGAGTGTTATTCTTAAAAGAATATCCTAGTTTTATAAAAGATAGTATTGTAACAGAACTAACTGAATTAAATAGAAATATGATGCTTTCAATAGATATAATTCCTATTCCTATGGACGAAGCGGTAAAAGAAGCGGAAAATAGAAGATTAGGAATAGAAACTAATATAACTAATTGGCAGAGAAAGCAGAATGCGAACAATAATTTTAGTGCTATAATTCCTTATGATATGGAACAGCAAAGAAACGAAAGTAAAGAGTTTTTAGATGATTTAACTACTAGAGATCAAAGAATGTTTCTATCAGTATTAACTATGGTTATTACAGCAAATTCTAAAAAAGAGCTAGATAACGATACAGAAACAGTAATGCAAACAGCAAGAAAACATTTATGTCAGTTAGGTATATTAAGATTTCAACAATTAGACGGACTTAATACAGTTCTTCCAGTAGGAGTAAGAAAAATAGATGCTTTAAGAACTCTAACTACTGAAAGTCTTGCAGTATTTATGCCTTTCAAAGTTCAAGAAATAAGGCACGAGAATGGAATATTCTACGGTCAAAATGTAATAAGCAAGAACATGATTATTGCAGACAGAAAACAACTTCTAAATGGAAACTCGTTTATTCTAGGAGTATCTGGAAGTGGAAAATCATTCACAGGTAAAGAAGAGATTGCAGGAATCAAATTAAAAGATCCTAAAGCTGATATTATCATTATAGATCCAGAAAGAGAGTATTCAAAACTTGTAAAATCTTTTGGAGGAGAAGTAATTAAAATTTCAGCAACTTCTAAAAATCATATAAACGCAATGGATATGAATTCTGAATATGGAGATGGAGCAAATCCAGTAATCCTAAAATCAGAATTCATTTTGTCGTTATGCGAACAGTTAATCGGTAGTTCAAATTTAGGAGCAAAACAAAAGTCTATAATAGATCGTTGTACTGCTAATGTATATAGAATATACCAACAAGGAAACTATCAAGGAATACCACCAACATTACAAGATTTTAGAGAAGAGCTATTAAAACAAGATGAACCAGAAGCTAAAGAAATAGCTCTTGCAATAGAATTATTCACTAACGGAAGTTTAAATACTTTTGCAATGAATACTAATGTTGATACTTCAAATAGTTTAATATGTTATGATATTTTAGATCTAGGAAAACAATTACAACCAATAGGAATGTTAGTTGTACTAGATTCAATATTAAATAGAATAACTTCTAACAGAGCTAAAGGAAGAAATACATATATATTCATAGATGAAATATATTTATTATTCCAATACGAATATTCAGCTAATTTCTTATTTACCCTATGGAAGCGTGTTAGAAAATATGGAGCATATTGTACTGGTATAACTCAAAATGTTGAGGATCTATTACAGAGTCATACGGCTAGAACTATGCTAGCAAATAGTGAATTTATTGTAATGTTAAATCAAGCTAGTACAGATAGAATTGAACTAGCAAAATTACTTAATATTTCTGATTTACAAATGAGCTATATAACAAATGTAGGAGCAGGGGAAGGACTTATAAAAGTAGGAAGTAGTTTAGTTCCTTTTGTAAATAGATTTCCAAAGAATACTGAATTATATAAATTGATGACCACAAAACCTGGAGAGGAATTTGATGAAAGTCAATAAGTATATGAAAGTATTCTTTTTTATTCTGCTAGTGGCTATTATAGTCGCTAGCAGTTATTATATATTAAGTAATTTGTTACAAGAGAAAAAGCAACAAGATGATTTTGAAGATATAAAAGAAATAGTTATAGATACTTCAGAAGAAAATCAAGAAGAGGCTGAAGATAAAATAGACTTATATAATTTATATTCAATGAATAATGATGTTGTTGGGTGGATCAAGTTAGATAATTCTAATATAGACTATCCTATAATGCAAAATGGAGAATATTACTTAAGAAGAAATATATATAAGGAATATTCAAGTTATGGAACACCTTTTTTAGCTGATTACTGTAATATAAACACAAGCGACAATTTAATTATATATGGTCATCATATAAAAAGTGGCATGATGTTCGCTGATTTAGATAAATTCAAAAGTTATGATTATTATTTGAATCACAAAATATTTAAGCTATATAAATTACAAGGTACTGAAACAATAGAAGAGGAATACAAAGTTGTATTCTGTTTCAAAACAACTGTTAATAAAGGCGGATTCAAATATTATAACTTTTATAACGCTACTTCAGAAGCGGAATATAGTTCTTTTGTCGAACAATGTCGAGAATTATCATTTTACAATACAGAAGAATCAGCAAGTTATGGAGATAAACTTATAACTCTTTCTACTTGTGAATATTCGTTAAATAACGGAAGAATGGTAGTAGTAGCAAAGAAAATATAGTTGGTCATAAAATGTCTGCGTAGCTTGTAAAATTTGAGTTTGTCTGATATAATATGAGCAACTTAAGGTTTATATTTCGATTATAAAAAGAGGTATATATATGAAATATAATATTATATTAACAGACAATGAAGTTGAAACAATTCTTAATCTTGAATATAGGAATTTAGGAGAAGCTATTGATAAATTAAAAAAGGAATTCAATGATTTTGATTTAAGCGATACAAAAAAATCTCAATTTATTCTTACTAATGTTTTAAGCGTTGGAGGAAAACTAGAATATAACCCTAAAGACTTAAGATGCCCTAATTGTAATGGAAAATATGTTGTAAGAACTTATGCAGGAGATTTGTATTATAGGCTAATAATGGGAACTGAAGCTCAAAAAGAAGTTGAAAGACAAAGGTTTGCAAAAATGGGATTACACAGTAATCCATGGGCATGCGGAGAGTATTTCTCAAGAGATTATTTATGCTTAAATTGTGGAGTTCGATGGGATAATAAAGGCTCTAATATTTATAGAGATATTGAAGAATTAAAAGAAAAATAGGAGAAGTAATAATGATAAATGAAAAGCTTACTGAAGAAGTAGTCGTAAATAAAATAATAGAATTTATGATTAATAAACCTAATGGTAATTGGCATGAAGAGAAAGTTAAGAAAAATGACTTGCATGAACATGGCGTTGATATAAAATTAGTTGGTGGAAAACAAAATAGTGAATATTTTTTCATTGAATGCAAAGGTAAATCTTATGCAAAATCAGCTAATTCAATAAATAAAGAAGGATGGCTTAATGCATTAGGGCAAATAGTAACTAGAATGAATACGAAAAGACTAACAAAATCAAAAGAGGATGGAAAGATATCAGGTATAAATCATGCATACAAATATGGATTAGGTCTATATTGGGAGTCAGCTCAAGTTGCCTTAAGAAGAATTCCTAAAGAGGTAGCTAAAATATTATGCTTACATATTTTTTCAGTAAATGATGATGGAGAAGTAGTATTTTTTACTCCAAAAGATTTTGAAAAGGATTATCCAAAAGAAAAATTCTTTATAGATAAAAAATAAGAGGTTAATTATGAATGATTTAATAATAGGTTATTATGGAGCTGCTTTCTTTGGTGGAGCGACATATTTAAAACTTTCTAAAAAAGAAAATGAAAATTATAAAATTGAAAAATTACATTCAGCGATTCCGAATCATATTCCAACCGCAGAAAAATATATTAAAATTCATGACAAATTATCATTTAAAGATGATATGGGTTATAGCATTTTTGATGATAACGATCCAAGATTTACAAGCACTTATATTGAGGAAAACTCAAATATAAATAAACTTTTAGAACATTTGGAAAATATAGATTTAGAAAATATCTCTAAACAAAAGTATTATGATGAAGATATATTAGATGGATTGTGCTGGGATTTCTTTATAAAGATTAATAGTAAAAGCTATAATATTAAAGGATACGAAAAAATGCCACAGGAACTAGAACTAATAATAAATTATCTAGATACAATCTCCAATAGTTAAGAATATAATTGAGCTTTAGTAGCTCTTTTATTTTGTCAAAAAATATGCTATAATACTTATAATTTGCGGCACGACACACATTATACCTTATAATGAAAGGAGGAATCTTTATAGAAGAAATTGAAACATTATCTGTTGAAGAAACTGCAAAAATTCTTAATGTTTTTCCGCAATGCATACGAATTGGATTACAAAATGAAAGATTTCCTTTTGGTGTTGCTGTTAAAAGAGAAAATTCTCAACATTGGAATTACCTTATAATAAAATCAAAATTAGAAAAATTTGTAGAATCTAAAACAGACAATACAAAAGAAAACTAATTAAGATTTTACAAAGAAAAGAGGTATAATAATGGATGAAGACATGAAAAACATTGAAACAATGACTCCTGTTGAAGCAGGAAAAGTCATACACAAAAGTTCTGAATTTATAAGAGCAGGATTAAGACAAAATAGGTTTCCATTTGGGACAGCGGTTCAAAGTGAAAGCGGAAGATGGGACTATGTAATTATTAAAGAAAAATTTAGAGAATTTGTAGGATTAGATAATAAAACTAATTCACAAACAACGGAGGTAAGCAATGGAAGAATGGATTAGTTTAAACGAATTCGCTAGAAGACAAAAACTTGGTCATGCTACTATTTTAAAACTGATTGCTAATCATGAAGTAGATTATATAAAAACAGGAACAAGATATAAAATCAAAGTTGGTGGTAATTCAGTTAGTAGAGAAATGTATGAGCAGGAAAGAGAAAGAAGAATACAAGCAGAAACAAAATTACAAATGTTAAAGGATTTTATTGATAATTTAATGGAGCAAAAAGTAAAGGGGGATGACTTATGGAATTAAATGATAATATGTTTTATACTCCGACTGAATTTGCAAAATTAAGAAATTGCAGCGTACAAACTGCATTAAACATTTATAATTTATCTGATTTTCCAAGTGAAAATTATGGAAAAGAAAAAGTTGCTTTAGGTAGTGCAATAAGAAATTGGTATAGCCAACGAAGAGCAAAAGCAGAATAAAAAAATTAAAAGGATTGATTAAAATGGAAGATATTTTATACAATGTAAAGGAAGTTGCAGAAATATTGAAGACAAATCCTGCTTTTGTTTACGAACTTATAAAAAAAGGATTTCTTCCTGCACTAAAATTAAGAAGTTTAAAAGTTAGAAAAACAACATTATTAAACTTTTTGGAAAAGTATGAAGGAAAAGATTTTACTGATATTAACAATGTAAAAGACCTAAAACTTGATGAAAATATAGATAAGGAAGTGATAGATGATTAAATTTTAAAAAATATAAATTAAAAAAATACTTGAAAATGAAGGTTTTTATATATAATACAAAAATGTGTTACTTTAAAAGTAGCACATTTTTTTGTTGGAAAGGAGAATATAATGGCTGATATTAAAACAAAAGTGAGAGCAACAGTTAAAACATTAGATAGAGCTAGAATAGGAACTGAAAGAATAAAAGACAATATTGTAAATATTAAGGACAAGTCTGAAAATGCTTATAAGGATGATTCTTATTCTAGTAATGAATATGCAACAAATAAAGTTCAAAACACAGAAAAACGAATTGCTAAAAGAGGAACAGAAGAATTTAACAGACAAGGAATTAAGTCTGTTAAAGATACAAAAGAAAATTTCAAAAAAGCAAAGAATCAAGTTGAAGCATACAAAACACGAGCAAAAGAAAAAGCAGCAACTAAAAAATTAAAAGGTACAATAAAATCAAAAGACAATCTAAGGAGAGTTAAAGGAAGTATTAAGACATCAAAAGAAGGTGTTAAATTAACTGGAAAATCTATAAAAACTACTGAAAAAGTTGCAAAGAATTCAGTTAAAGTTGCTAAAGAAACAGCAAAAAATACAAGACGAACAGTACAAATGGCAAAAAAGGCAGCTCAAGCAACAGCAAAAGCGACAAAAGCAGCAATTAAAGCTATGATACAAATAATTAAAGCAATGGTAAAAGCAACTTCTGCTCTAATTAAATTACTAATTGCAGGTGGATGGGTTTCTATAATTATAATATTAGTAGTATGCTTATTTGGAGGAATTTTAGCTATATTTAATTCTGGTGGAGATGCAGATACAAAAGAATTATGGAATAGTGATATAGTGGAAGTAGCACAAACTCAAATAGGTGTAACTGGAGGAGATCCATATTGGAGTTGGTACGGATTTGATTCAAGAGTTGAATGGTGCGCCTGTTTTGTTTCATGGTGCGCTGATCAAGTAGGATACATAGAAGAAGGTAAAACTCCTAAATTTTCAGGATGTGTGAATGGTGTAGAATGGTATAAAGAAAAAGGGTTATGGTTTGATAATACTGAAGATTTTTTTCCAGTACCAGGCGATATTATATTCTTTGATTGGAAAGATAAAGAAACAGGAACGCAAGATGGTCTTTCAGATCATGTTGGAATCGTAAAAGTATATGATATTGAAAGTCATACAATACATACAATAGAAGGAAATTCAGGAGATGAGTGTAAAGAAAGAACCTACGACAAAGATGATGTTCAAATATTAGGATTTGGATCTAATAGAGTACAAGCTCTTCAAGAAATGAATCCTAGAGCAGTACAACAGCCCCAAGGAAATGACTATGAAAAAACAATGGAGGCATGGAAAGGACATCACTAGAATTGACAAAGTATGATAAAATATTTAATATAAAGAGGGAGCTAAAGAAAATGAAAATTAAATTATTTGATGTTGTAAAGTTAAATAGTGGCAATAATGCTACTATTTTAGGAATAAATAAAAATACATATAGAGCAGAAATTTTGACTGAAGAAGGTAAAACTTTAGAATTTAAAGAAATTACTAATTCAGATATAAAAGAAGTGATATATACAAAACAAAACAAGTCTAACTTGAGCTTATAGCTTGAGTTAGACTCTTTTTTTATTTTTATTACAAATTATGACAAATTTCGACAAATAAATTGTAGTATAATCAGTTATAAAAATTACTTGACCTTATCTATAAATTCTTTTATAGCTGCATTTACTAATCTTGTTACAGAAATACCTGTTTTCTTTGAAACTTTAGAAAGCCAATCGATATTATCTTCACGAAGCATTATACTTCTATAAGTAACAGATTCATTTTCAGGTTTTCCGTAAAAATTAGGGTTGTTTTTTGTCGAATAATCTTCAATAGCAACATTTATTAAATCGCTAACAGTAGCATCAAATTTATTCTGTGTAAAATGGATAAGTTTTCTATAAAGAGAATCATCTATATTTACAGATTTTTTTGTAGTTCTATTGTTGATATTATATAACCTATCTATCGCACTCATAGTTAAACCTCCTTACACTCGTATTATGAGTAAATTATATAAGTATTATTCGACTTTTAATACTAGATACATTTACTCGAAATATGAGCATAAATGGGTTGATAATATTAAACAGATGTGCTATAATGAATAAAGTTTTAAAAAGGTGGTAGAAATAAATGGAAAAACAATCGATTTTAATTGCAAATACTCATAAAGAACAAGCAGGATGGCTAAAAGATGATTTAATAAAAAAGAATATAAATATAGAAATTTTAGATGTTGAAACTAATAATAGTGAAGAAATGAAAGAAGCAATAGAAAAATATAATCCTTCTATTGTTTTAACAAACGAACTCAAACAAGACAAACCTGCTTCAGATATAATAAAAGAAATACAAGACGATGTAACAAAATTTCAGCCTGTCTTTATAATACATTCTGGATATCCTACTTACGATATTGAAAGAGTTTGTAGTCAAAAGGGAATACATGTATATTCTTATTTCATTTTAGACAAAGAAGTTGATCTAGCAAATGAAATCGGAAATATTGCAAAAGGGGAAGAAACAAAATTAACAAAACATTTATATTATAGTTTTAGCGAACAAAATATAAATGTAGCAGTAGATATAATGAACAAAAATGCTATGCAATATATATATGATCCATATTATAAAGAGGTTAATAATGAACTGGCACAATTATTTAGTGATTTAGATAAAATTCCTAAAAGATTTAGAGAAAAATTTAGAAGATATGCAGAATTACAACTGAAGAATCACATGTTAGAATGTTCTTACATGTATCAATTTTTAAATGGCAAAATGAATAAATAGTTAAATAACCTTATTGATCATTCTTGATTGATAAGGTTTTGTTATTTTTATTTGTCTGAAATGCTTATGAGAACAAGAATTCGTAGGTAAAAAACTATCGACATTTTTTTCATTTTTTGATATAATTTATTCTGTATTATTGTAAGGCGAAATGGAGTGAATTTAATGAGTTTGCAGCAAATTGATTTATACCTAGAAAATAAGCTAAAACAGAATGAAAATTACATAATTTTTACTTTCTATGAATTAAGAGTAAAGCTTAATTTATCATCAGAAGAAACATTAAATTTTCTTCATTTAGTAAGTATAAAATTAGAAAATAATAACTATAAGATTTATAGAACAGGACAAAAATATAACTACGAAGGACAAAAGTATGAGGTAGAACAGAATCAATTATTGATAGCAATAAAACAAAGGGGTGTAAAAAATGCAAGAAAATAAGTATTTTAGTCAATTCGTAGATAGATTAGATGTAAGTCAAAAAGCACTAGATACATTAAAAGAAAATGAAATAAACACTTTAGGGAAATTAAGCAGTTATAAGAAATCTCAATTAAAAGATATGGGATTATTACAAAACGAAATAAATAAAATAGAGGTCGAATTAGAATTATTAGGATTAACTCTAAAAGGCTCTTTATAATAAATTGGAGGGATTATAAATGGCAAAAAAAGAATCAAGTACAATGTTAGGATATGAAGACAAACTATGGCTTGCAGCAGATAAATTAAGAGGAAGTATGGATTCTTCAGAATATAAACATGTTGCTTTAGGACTAATATTCTTAAAATATGTTTCTGATGCATTTGAAGTAAGACAACAACAAATAGCTCAAGACGAATATGCAGATCCAGAAGATAAAGACGAATATCTTTCTGAAAATGTTTTCTGGATTCCTAAAGAAGCAAGATGGGAAGAAATAGTAAAATATACAAATAGTCCAGAAATAGGACAAGTAATAGATAAAGCTATGGATTTAATTGAAAAAGAGAATCCTAGACTAAAAAATGTATTAAATAAAAACTATTCAAGACCAGAAATAGATAAAACAAGATTAGGAGAGCTTGTTACACTATTTACTAATTTAGAGATTGGAACAGATAGAGCTAAAGAAGTAGATATGTTAGGAAGAGTATATGAATATTTTTTGAGTAAATTCGCTTCAGCAGAAGGCAAAAATGGAGGAGAATTCTATACGCCTTCTTGTATTGTTAGAACTCTAGTTTCAATGATAGAACCATATAAAGGAATCGTTTATGATCCTTGCTGTGGATCTGGAGGAATGTTCGTTCAGTCTTATAAATTTGTAAAAGAACATCAAGGAAATTCAAGAGAGGTTTCTGTATATGGTCAAGAATTAAATCCTACAACATGGAAGCTAGCTAAAATGAACCTTGCTATTAGACAAATAGAAGGTAATTTAGGAGATAGAAATGCAGATACATTCCATAATGACTTACATAAATCATTAAAAGCTAATTTTATATTAGCAAATCCACCTTTTAATATTTCAGATTGGGGCGGAGATAAATTAAGAGATGATGTTAGATGGAAATATGGAATTCCTCCAGTAGGAAACGCAAATTATGCATGGCTTCAACACATGATACATCATTTAAACCCAGAAAATGGTGTTGCAGGAACAGTTTTAGCTAACGGAGCATTAGCAAGCGATTCAAGCGGAGAAGGCGAAATAAGAAAAAACATGATAGAAGGTAGAGTAGTTGAGTGCATAGTTGCTATGCCTAGTCAATTATTCTATGCTACTGGAATTCCTTGTTCTCTATGGATTATGAGAAGAAATAGAGATGAAAAGACAAGAAATAAAGTATTATTTATAGATGCTAGAAATTTAGGATCAATGATTGATAGAAAAGTCAGAGAACTTACTGAAGAAGATATTTCAAAAATAGCTACAACATACCATAACTGGAGAAGCGAATCAAATTATGAAGATGAATTAGGATTCTGCAAATCAGCAAGTATTGAAGAAGTAAAAGAAAATGATTATGCTCTAACTCCAGGTAGATATGTTGGAACTCCAGAAGACGAAGGAGATGGAATTCCTTTTGAAGAAAAAATGCAAAAACTTACAGCTGAATTATCAGAACAATTAAAAGAAGAAGAAGCTCTTAATAAAGAGTTAAAGAAAGTGTTAGGAGCGATAGGATATGAAATATAAGTTGAAGGATCTTGTCAATATTAAATATGGCAAGAATCAAAAATTAGTGGAAGACAATATAAATGGAAAAATTCCAATTTTAGGGACAGGTGGAATTATAGGATACGCAAAAGAATCATTGTATAATAAGCCTTCTGTCTTAATTGGGAGAAAAGGGACAATAGACAAAATAAGATATGTTGATTATCCTTTTTGGACTATTGATACTCTATTTTATACAGAAATAAATACTGATTTAGTAATTCCACAGTATTTATATTATAGATTATTGGATATAGACTTTAAAAATCTTAATGAGGGTACTACTATTCCTAGTTTAAGAACTCAAACATTATACGAAATTGAATTAGAAATAGAAGATATAAAAATACAAAATAAAATAGTTGAAATTCTTTCAACTATTGATAAAAAAATTGAATATAATACGCATACAAATAATAATTTGCTAGCAGCATAATTTACAAATAAACGCACATAAATAATAATTTGTATGAAATAGGAAAAGCACTTTATCAAGAGTATTTTGAAAATGACGAATATACAAATAATTATGAAATAAAGCAATTAAGTGATGTAACAACTAATAACAGAAATAAAATAGATCAGACTGAAGAATATAAAGTTTTATCTGCTGTTAATACTGGTAATTTAGTATTATCAGATGATTACTTTGATAAACAAGTTTATAGTAAAGATATAGGAAAATACTTAAATGTTAATAAAAATGACTTTGCTTATAATCCTGCAAGAATAAATATAGGCTCAATAGGATTAAATACTTTTGATTTTAACTGTTGTGTAAGTCCTGTATATGTTACATTTTCGGTAGATAAAGATTATATAGATTTCTTTGATTTCTATTTTAAATCTAAAAGATTTAATGCTGAAGTAACATTAAGAGCTTATGGATCAGTTAGACAAGCTTTAAATTATAACGACTTTGGAATGATAGAAATACCATATCCAACAAAAGAAATGATTGATAAATTCAACAGCTCATACAAAACAATAAAAGATAGAATCAATAAAAATAAAGCTAAAATAAGCAATTTAGAACAAATCAGAGATACTTTACTACCAAAACTTATGAATGGAGAAATAGACCT
>ERZ827168.1609-NODE-1609-length-30343-cov-23.317155_pt1 | contig 30343 bp, 29 predicted proteins | sample MGYA00519868_ERZ827168 | MGnify/ENA primary metagenome ERZ827168 (study PRJEB31778, sample SAMEA3449271) | human gut metagenome | biome: human gut; feature: human-associated habitat; material: faeces | place: United Kingdom | collected 2010/2012 ...
TTTACGACAATCATTCATTTCCTACCCTTCCGTGTCTACTTTTACGAGAGCAACACGCTGTACCACATTCATTTCCCACGAAGGCAAACACCATAATGATTAAAACTGAAAAACGAATTTCATTTATACACTACTTAACCGCTGGCAAAGTTAGCAAATATCTGCCAATAAAAATGCCTGAGTTAATCTAAAAACTCAACTCGTTGACCTTCAGTTCCTCGTCGCTGTATATTGGTGGGGTTGTCTTTTTGATGTTGGTATACTCAAGTTCTTTTATCACTCCTTTCTGCGCATCTTCCTTGGTAAGCTGGAAAGAGACATCGCCTGCATTCTGGTATGTAAAAGACCAGTCGGTTTCGCTGACTTGCCAGTACCCTACACTGAGGGCTACCAGTTTTTCCACCCGCGCGCCATCGTCAGAAACCCCGGTAAGAATCACATCCATATATTTGGTGTAATCGGCATCGCTTTCTTTTTCCTTGAAAGCGCATCTGAATATTGCACTTTCGCCTTTCTTGAGCCCGGTTTTCTTGATTCTTACGAACACATAGTGATAACCTATCGTAAGGTGCAGGTATTTGGTGCTCAAGGACTCGGTATTGACTATGATTTTTCCCAGATTTTGGATGCCTTCCGTCGTTTTGAGCATGTCATAGTACCTTTTCTGGGTGCCTGCGGTCATTTGCTTTGTGCCTGCAAAATAGGCCGCATCGGAAGGATTATAATCCTCCATCCAGGCTATAGAAGTTTTGCTCACCGGCACTTTGAATCCGGAGAGATCCAGGTTCTGAGGCGTAGGGATGTCCAATGTGGCAGGGTAGTATTTATATTCTTCAAGCATTGGTGAAGCCCCTTTATATACACTCCAGTCCGAGCAGGCTGTGCTGATGTCGTTGCCCGCTACATCGGCATAGTTCTCGTAAATACCGAAAGGATGGCTTTTGCTCACAGTGAAAGATCCGTCCTTGGAAATCAGGATTCCGCCTCCGAAACCGGAAAATTTATGATCTACATAGCAGTTTTTATTCCAATAGTAAGGGAAGTAACCGAAACTTGTCAGAGGGCCTCCGGGCTCATATTCGGCTCTATTCCAGCGTATGAGTCCTCCGTTGTAAGTTACCTTGGCCTCATTGATGAGAAGAGCTCCGCCCAGTTTGGCGACATTGCTCTCCATAATGTTGTTTTCCAGAACAAAATTGGCATTGTCTCCGGCGTCAACTCCATCAAACTCTATTGCTCCGCCGCGGTAGGCACTGTTGCCTCGGAATGTTGCATTCTTGATGGTTCCGGTAATGTAGCGGTCGGGAGTGGTGTGATTGGATTTGATGCAGATAGCTCCTCCTCCGTCGGCAATAGCCTTGTTGTTTGTGAAGGTCGCTCCTTCATTGATATTCAGACGACCACCGTGTTCCATATATATGGCCCCACCGTTAATCTTTGCCTCATTGCTTTCGAAGGTGGCACTGCCGATTTCGTTTTTGGAGTTGTCCTGCGAACACAGACCTGCTCCGTATTTTGCTGAATTCGAACTGATGTGGGCGCTCCCGATATTATTGGTGGAAGCTCCCTTCAGATAGATGGCTCCGCCTCGCTCAGTAGCAGAGTTCCCGCTCATGGTTGCAGAACCCAAAGTCAGACGGGACGCATCGCAAAGAAATACGCCGCCTCCCAATCCTCCCTCACTGATTTCGGTGATTGCTTTGTTTTTACTTATGGTGGCTTCGCCTATGTCTATTATCGAAGCGTCACAGGCATAGATTCCACCACCTATCCAAGTGCTGGAATTGAGAATTACAGCCTTGGTTCCCACTTCAAGCTTACTTCTTTCAATATATACGGCACCACCCCAGCCGATTGATGTATTGCCGTCCAGTTCCATATCTCCAAGTGAGATTTTGGAATAACTGCTTTCTGCAACATCTGAGGTGCTCATACAAGCCAGAGCGCCACCATTCTGGGCTTTGTTCCCATCAGCCTGGAGAGAGCGCAGTGTTGCCGATGCCTTGGTTCCGGTAACGCAGATGGCACCGCCGCGACACATAGCCTTGTTGTTGTTCATTGTGAGAGTACCTGCCTCGGCTGGTTCATAGCCGATGTTGGAATTATAGACATAGACTGCGCCTCCGCAGGATTTGTAAGCTTCTTCGCTTATTACATTTCCACCGCTGTCTTTCTTGTCGTAGAAACTTCCCTTCATCCATTTGTCCCAATCTGTTTCAGTGTTGTGATAGACTTTGTTGCCGTTAAGAGAGCCTCTGTTCAGGTAAAAGTTCAGAGCATAATTCTTTGCCGGATCTGAAAGATTCTCAAAATAGACAGCGCCTCCCTTGACTGTTGCCCTGTTCTTGTCAAATTTTGCTCCGTTGAAATGCAGATTGAAGGATGAACCGGCTTCCAGCTGGCAGCCAGCGGTCAATTGAAATCCCAGACCTCCTCCGTACTGGGCAGTGTTGTCGTGGACATTCAATTGTTCGGTCAGATAGTACTGGACGTCATATTTTCCAAGATTGCCTGCTGCATAGCCATACATATGTATTCCTCCGCCCATTATTCCGGCGGAGTTGTTGTAAATCTCGGTAGGATCACCGGTAAATTTGCAGAAGGTCTCTATTCGCATAGCCCCACCGGAACGGTCGCTGCGGTTGTCGTGGAACTTGCATCCGTCAACGATCAGGATTGGCTGTCGTTTAACATCGTTCTTGTCTCCCATTGCGTTCCAGAACACTCCGGCACAGCAATACTTTGAGTAGCAATTCTTTATTTCAACCCGTCTCAAGGTAAGATTGCCCACCCATCCGCCTCGGAATCTGAGTATTCCTCCCCATCCGTTGCCCGGATCGGTATCCTGTGAAGGGTCAGAAGGCATTGACCCATCTCCTCCGTTGGTACGACATCCGTCGATTACAACATCTTCGAAGAGAATGGCGCAGGATGTTGGTGTGTTGGCTGCGTTGGTCAGGCAATTCTTGTCGTTTTCAGTGAACAGAACAGAGCCCATAAGTGCAGAGCAATTGATGAAACTGCAGTTTTTTACGGTAGTTGTTCCGAGCTTCTGTCCATCTTTCCATCCGGGATTGATTTTGATGACTCCAAAGGAGTTGTTGGTTCGAGTGTTGTAATTGTTCTGAACTGTTACATACTGCATTTCCAAGGTTCCGGCCGAGCCGATGACTTCGGTGTTGGTGCCTTTTAAGGTGGAACCAACAGTGCCTCCGTCCATTATTATCCTGTGAGAATCGTCCTTGCCGCGGATGATGAGCTTGCAATTCTCATTTACCCTAAAAAAAGAATCGGCATTGCCGTTCTTCAGAGTTACCGGGCCGGTTGCGTCAGGATGAATCTCCACGATGAGCGTGATGCCCTGCGCACCGCTTGCTTCTCCCACCTGAATGTAACCGTTCATAGTTACATCGCCTTTGATTCGGATACGATATGTCTCATTCGCGGTTAGCAGTTTATCAGTATTAATGATGGCGCCTGCATTCCAATCATAAACCGTCTCCGCAGAAGTGTGCAGAGCCTGAAGCAGGAATGCCAGGGTTATGAGTGCTTTTCTAAGATGTTTCATGACAATCTTCGCAATATTATTTCGAGTTGGCAGGATGGTTCGGCCACAAATTGATTTGGGAAGGGTGAATAATCTGAACGCAGATGTTCAGGTTCAGTTTAAGGCCCTCCTGTTTCATTATCTTCAAGGTGTATTTTTGGAATGGAGGTTCTGCTACCGTGTGTCCGGGAAGCACCTCGGTGTAGTAGTAGAATCCGTCAGGCTTCTCAACCCATTTGGAACTCCAGCCTTCGAACTCACCTTCTCCTTCTGTCCAAGGGGATACAACGGTGCCGCTTGCATCAACCCAGTAGCCAATCATTGCCATTCTTACATAGACAGGACTGAATCCGGCATTGCTGATTTCCACCCCACTTTTCACCGCACCATCCACGTGGTCGGTGATTTCGACATCCACTTCTTCGGCAGTGCCTATGGTGAAGGTGTAGAGATTCTCAGCGTCAAATGATGTGACTATGTCCTTGAGGGCTTTTTTGAGCACATAGGTTCTGCCATTAATCAATACTTCCACTTGTAGCTGGGCATCTTCTGTGGCAAATGCCTGTGGGATGAGCAGGAAGGTCTGTGCATTGCCGCCAATCGCGTTCCCGGTGGTCATAGGCTGATCATAGCTCTGGCTGTAGCTGCGCGTTTCACTGTGGGAGTCCCAAACGAAATTCAATGCTGACCCTTCGCCAGTGACAGTGCAATTGCCTTTGCCATAGACGTTTGCAAAGCCTATGCTTTTGAGGGTGATGCCGTTTGGAACTGAACCTACCTTGAATCTGATGGCTGCAAGGGCGTGGTTCATATTCAATTGCACAGTGCCCGTTGCAAAGGTTTTGTTTGTGCTTATTCCAATCAGTATGTCCTCTTGTACCTCAGCGTCTTTTCCTGCCATGGCACCGCTGCCTTTGCTTACTTCGTAGCTGAAGCTGCAGCTTATCTCTCCGGTGTTTGATGTTGTGTAGGAAGGGGTGAAACCAAGCTCTGCTGCGCTTGATGCGCAGGCGAGGAAGGAGAGGGCTTTGTCACGAGGCCAAAAACGGTTGGTTTTCCAGTTTCCCTCAGCATCTTCGTTGATTATCTGACCGGAGATATACTTCTGCCCGGTTTCTACCATATCCGCCCATAGACAGATGCTGGAGAGGGTGTTGTCAGTTTTGTTCATAGGAGCTGTTTTCGTTGCTAGCTCTCTGGTAATACTTACAGGGATGCTGACATTCCCGGGAAGATCGATTTGAAATTTGCTTTCTGAATAGTCTGCAGCTTTGGTGATACTGCCGTTTTCTTCTATGAGAAGAGTTATCTGCTGATCGTATGCTGTTCCTTCCGCTTCGAGTTCACGCGCGCATCCTGCCGCCATGAGTATGGCGGCAAATGTCGCGGCGAGTGCCTTGAGCAGAAGAGTCCTGTTTTTGTACATTGTTTTCATTTGCCACCGGAAGGGTACGTTCAAACCCCTCCGGCGAATAGGGTGAGAGTTAATTACTGAACGTCTACTTCCTTCTCGGCTACGTCAACAAAGTCGTCGACTGTAACGGTGAGTTCAATAGGGGTAAGAACCGGTGTACCTGTGCCTGGGTCAGTTCCGCCAGTACCATATTCAGAGAAGTTGAAAGTATAAACATAACGCTTTCCATCTTCCCACTTCTGACCTGTTGGAATCTTAACAGCGATTGGTCTTGTGCTCCAATCACCTGCACCTGGAGAAGATTCTTTTCCCCAAAGAACTACATTTTTGGCTTTGACGAATTCTACTGAAGGATCTGCAACATTGTAGATAAGAGCGTTGACAACAAAATATGCTTTGTCCTGCGTTGGGTCTCCTGCAGCAACGCCACCAGTCCACACATCGAGTGATTGAGGAAGAAGATACATTGAATTCGTGTTAAATTCTCCAGAACCATATGTTAAATCAACAGTACTTCCTGAAGCTGCTACCTCTTTCTCTGCGAAAGTAACGGAATATGAGTCGGTTACAATTGGAGTTGGATAAGTCCACTTTCCACGATTTTCAATTTCACGGGAATCCGCATCCACATGCGCAGGGTCAGTATCCTTAAAGTTTACATCGGTCTCTCCTGTAACTTCGAAATTACCCTTGCTCTTAACATTTGCAACCTTAATACCATCAATAAAGACGCGAATGCTGGAATTGGAATTCTTTGCTTTGAACTCAATCTGGGAGAGTGCGTGACGGAAATTCAGAGGAGCTTTACCTGAACCCTTTGCCTGGTCTTTGTTAACAGCATAGATAAAGTCTGTCTGAGCAGACACGGTCGAATTTACAGTGTAACCTGTAAACTTAAATGGTACAGCAGCTGAAGGATTAAAAGTCACATCGCCATTGTGGTTCTTAGCTGCGAAGAAATCCAGATTCTCTGCTGGCCAATAATGGGCTGTTGCACTCTTGTAGGTACCAGAATAATCAGTGTAAGTCTCATTATTGAAATACACTTTCTTGCCGGTGGTGGTAGAAGCCCAAACCTGAAAGTCTCCTGGAAGGGAACTATTGCAATACCCATCCGCAGCCTTGGTGAGGTTCTTGCCGGTGACGGCGGTCAGCGAAATCTCGTTGCCCTTGTTGAGCTCAACGACCTCGCTCTTTGTGCAGGCAGCCAATGAGAGAACTGCCAACGCACCCAAAACTAAATGTTTTTTCATAAAAAATAGAATTAATTGTTAATAATATTTTATTTACATATTTATATCCTCATTAATCTCCACCCAGTCATCCACCTCCGGCGCGAATCCCGAACCATTCGAAATAGGCTTCGGCAAATCCAGCCCGTCAATCACCAACAGCACATCATAAGGGTCAGCCGCACCATGAACTTGCGCAGACACATCGAACTTCGCATCCTCCAGACCATAGCAGCGGATCTTGCCGTCAGTCATCCATATATACAACAGCACACTGTGCGGATTGCACACATTCGGATTATCTCCGAAAGTCAGGAACTTCGCCTCAATCGTAGTCTCGTCCGCCTTATAGCACTCGAAAGGCAGCGTAACATTCTCCTCGAAATTCAGCTCACTTGCAAAGAAAAGCCCTCCGCTCATACCATATAGCGAACCGCACATCTGCTCCGCATACTTCAATCCCTCGCAGTTCAGCACCCTCAGGGTGTAGTTGCGCACTAGGCGGTGCGGGTACAGGGTAATCACGCGCTCCTCGGCCTCTCCCTCGAGCACCTCCGGAACCTCAACCAGCTCTACGTTGCAGCCCCATAGCATATCCGGCGTGCTCACCACCCTTTCGGACGCGTCGGCACGCGGCACGACTCCCACCTTGGAAGTAAGGCCAAGCGGAGAGAAAATGTCGGTGTTCGGGGTGAATACCGAATGCATCGCAAAATCGTTGGTGTAGCCGAAATACACCCTCTCAGTATCGTTGTTGTAGCATATCACCTTGTAACTGCCTACGGCAAGGGATATGCGCCCGCCACTAAGGTCACTGAAATCAAAGCGCCTTGGCTCGCCGCCTTCAAGCGGGTAGAAAAATACGCACATACCGTCAGGGTTGGCTGAAGGCGCATCTCTCCAGTCGAACTCCAGGCGGAGAGGTGCCATATGCGGATGCTCCATACAGAGTTCCTTATGGGTGCAGGAGAACAGGCTCAGCATAGTGCCGAGCAGCAGGACCAGATGGAATCTTTTCATCTTTTCTGTCCTCCCTTTTTGATATGCCGGAAATCGAATACCCTTACCAGGGAGATTTCCAGTTTGGTGAGGCCCAGGTACTGCTGCTTTTTGGTAGCATCCCAGACATAGCACTCGTCTTCAGGATGGTACTCGCGGACCATTCCTGCCATATAGCCGGCTCCTATGCAGAAGTCGAGATTGAATTTGTCAGTAAGAGGAAGGCTGAAGCCGTAATCGGCTGCGAGGATGATGCTGTAGTCATCCAGGAGGGTTCCTCCGGGAAGTCCTCCCATAATGCCTTTCCCGCCGAATTCGAAGTCATAGGTCAAAACCTGGGCGTATGCTCCAATGTGATGGCCCTGGAATGGTTTCTGGCGAGAAAGATCTCCGAACCAGTATTTGAGGTTGATATCCCCGCCGTAGTCGCGCCAGTAAAAGTGACGCCTGTCATTTTTCATCCAGGCATATTTCCAGTCGAGTCCTGCGGAGAAATTGTTTCCGAGCCAGAACTCAGCACCTATGTTCGGGGCAAGGACCAAGTCGTAAAGGACATTGGTCTTAAGAGTCATGTAGTAGTGCCTAAGCGGCTTTTCAGGCCGATAGGGGGGGTGATTTTTGGAATGTTGAAGAACTCAGCCTTGCTGGTCAACCCGGCTGTCAGCAGCTGAGGGAAGGTGTCGTATTCAATTACAAGGCTGGATGCGCGCAGTTCGGGGAAATGTTTAAGATAAAGGTAGTTGTAAGCGCGCATTCCTTTCAGTTCTTCAAGGGGTTCTTCCTTGTAGTCCAGGAGTTTGAGCACCGCATCGCGCCCCGGTACGTTAGGGTCGTCGAGCACACGCTGCCTCAGGCCCTGCCAGTCTCTGCCAAGATGAACAGTGGTGACAAGGGAGTCTGGGAAGGTCACATAGTTGCTGAGGTAGCTGCGAAGCGTTTCAGCACGCTTGACTGAAAGCCAGCGGTTGAATCGTATGCTTCCCTCCGGAGATGCACCTCCGGTGAACTGTATGCTGCGAATCCTGTAATGTATTTTATCTGAAAGGATTGAATCCAATTGCGGGGAGAAACTATCTAGGTTCTGCTGATTGTCGTGCAGGGTAGGCTCATAGTTGATTTTGCTCTGCCTGAACCAGATTTTTACGGAGTTGGATGCTGGGCCACCCGCGCTCTTCTGTGCAGTTGCCGGAAGCGCGAACAATACCACAGCAAGAAAACTTGCCGTAAAAATTGATACTATTCTGTTCATTATTTATCCCCGCCCCTTATGGGCAAAAAAAGGGTTGCAAATATAAAAAATATTTTCCATTTAACAATATGTATAACATATAATTAGCCATCAGGCACTATTTAACAATTCTTTTACATTATTTTGCCCCGAAGCTCATTGGAGTATCACATTTCGGTTGTAGCCATATCTCAAAAAAGTTATATCCGATATGGTTCAATGTAAAAATAGAATTATTTTGGCTATATTTACGAAAACAGAAAGTTTATGGAATACCTTTCACAGGAGAGATATGACGAGATAGCGTCTGAGCTAAAGAATCTTATAGAAGTCGAGTATCCTAAGATCAAGGAGGAACTCTCGGAGGCGAGGGCTCAGGGGGACCTGAGCGAGAATTTCGAATACAGGGCGGCGAGAAGAGCACAGGCAAAGACGATTGGCCGAATCAATTTCCTTCAAAAAGTTCTGCAGTACTCCAGGGTCATCGACACGAAGGCTCTGCCGAAGGACAGGATTTCGCTGCTCAGCAAGGTGACATTTACAAACTTATCTACGAACGTGCAGATGACTTTCAGGCTCGTGAGCCATCACGAGATGAATCTCGAAGCGGGTAAAATGTCCTGCAACTCCCCTATCGGCAAAGCTCTTATGGGTAGAAACAAAGGAGACATTGTGGAAGTACAGGTTCCTGCCGGCTCATACAAAATCAGAATTGACGAGGTGGAGTTATAAATAAATTTACATATAAGTAAAATTAGGAATACCTTTGCAAGGCCGCCGGATCGAATCCGACGGCCTTCTTTATTACACATTATTTTCAATTCCAATCTACTCGATGCTTTTCACGCAGCGGACGGAAAAGCCATTATAACTGGCTCCAGAAATTGTTCTTACCACTGCCTCATTCTTCTTATTTGATGTATTCTCTCCTGTGATATTATCGGCAGTAAAATCCATATACGAATAATTTCGGTAGCTATAGTGTTCATCTTCAGTAACATCTGAGGCCCAATACTGTCCTCTTGCATTATCTGAATCATAGCGGTTCAATGCCGCATTATTCATATTCTTGAAATACTCTTCAGTATCAGTATTTGAGCAGCTAATGCATCCCGCAACACAGAATTCAAGTGCTGCACCTGTCTGGGGATCCCATAAATCCCACACAGCCGCCTTTCCGGATGAGGTCTTGCCTTCAAAACTTGCCACCCCGTGCAACTTGTCCTTCAAACCAACCGTTGAGCGGCATCCATAAGAAGAAATCAATTTTGAAAGTGCTTCCCACTCTGCCCTTGTTGGGACACGCCATCCTTCCGGGCAAGGATTGCCCATTCCAAGATATGGCGAATCATCGGTTTCAGACCAGTTGAAATCAACGGTCGCATCATCGTGTATGAACCAGTTATTACTTGCTGCATAATAAGTATTATCATCAACTGCTTTTATCGCTCCGGTATCATCATACTCAGAATAAGCGAATTTGGTGGTATTGTCCTCACAATAAGGATATTGCCCTGCACGGCGGCCCCACTGATAGTATTTGCCGAACGGATGTTCAAGGTTGAATCCGAGGTTGCAAGGATACCACAGAAGCCCGGCCATTTCCACAGGGTCTCCTGTCCAGTCTCCTATGACAACCTGACCGTCACCGGCATTCTGGCTCACCTGAAGCGCAGAAGAAACGACAGGTTCATAAGTACCATAGCCTTTGATATTTACTGTAACGCTTCCCTCGTTCTTTGTCGTACGAGAGTTATTTTCCTTATGCACGGCGATACATTTCATCACGTTCCATCCGCGGGAATCCACTTGCTTGTAGTCCCATTCCTTATAGAGGCTCAGCATATTCGGATAGGCACTGTAATCAAAGTTCAGATCATTTCCCGCATTGGTACGGACATAGAACTCCGTCACCCCTGCTGTCCTCGGAAGCTCAAGTTTGTCAAGCTTTTCCCCGTCAGGAGTCATCGAAATCTCATAAGTATAGTCGGAATATGAGGCGGAAGCCATCGAAATCGTCAAAGAAGAAAGTTTGTTCTTCTCGAATTTTATCCCTTCAGAACGGGCAAGGATCTGCCTTGACACACAAGCGGTTTCATTATACAGACTTATTGTAAGAGGCTGTCCCTCAAGGATTTCAAATGGCTTTGTACAGAACCAAAGGTCAAAAGTACCATCGACCACCTGCCCAGGCTCTGCAGCTGCCTTGACCTTTCCACCTTCGGAAGAAGTATAGTTCAATACCACATAATTATAATTGCTCTTGTCATCCCCTCCGAATTCATTTCCAAGCACATTGATATAGTAGGTTCCAGCCATTGTACAACCCTCGGGCGCAGTAATAACGGCCTTGGTGATATTTGTCATTTGGGATGGAATGTTGGTAAGAGTGATTTTTCCGTGGGTTACCAGACGCTCGAAAATCATAGGGATTTCCATACCTGAAGTCACCTTGGTGTACTCCTGCTGCGAGATTCCAAGCATAACGTCAGCTCTTGGATCATAGTTGGTGGCTGTAGGGAATTGCCCGGAGCCGTCCGGATAGGTTCCGACAAAAATCAGCCAGTCCCAGATGCTTACATTACCAAGACTACAGGAAGCAGAAGCTGGATAGACTGAATGGAAACGGTATTTTCCCTCTCCCGTAGGGAAGGTGATACCATTTTTAGCATTTTCTGTCAGCGAAAACTTCGCAGTCTTTCCGTCATCGGACACCACAGCCTCGTTTGATTGCAGGATGCCTCCCAAAGCGCGTTTTGGAACCAGGACATTCTCGTTATACCATTCCCTTTCAGTCTCTGCACTGTTGGACATAGCCACCATCATATATTCTCCGCTCTGGCTCCAGAGGATGGAATTCGAGGCAGGATCATAATAGGTCTTGACATCCGCCTGTCTATCAGGTTTCTCACCCGTAAAGTACAATGTCATTCTTTCTTCGGTAGCTTCCTGGTCCGGGACAAGGGTCATCTCGCAGGCAACTGACATCAACAATGCCGCGAGCATTAATATCTCTTTTTTCATACTATCAAAAATTTTTACATTTTAAGTTTCGTGAGTTTCAAAATTATTAAACGGTTCCAGAATATCCTGTAATCACCGAAGAATCAATATGACCCATTGTCGATTGATCCATAGCCGTTGTTGGCACTGTCAAGGTCACCGCCAATGAAGCCATCTTCATCGACTGTAAATCCGAAAGAACTTCCGCAAAGTACGCTTGCAGGAATGATGTCGATTTGCAAGATTTGCGGTGTTGTGTAATGTCTTGTTTCTGTCATGTATTTCATGGTGTAATTGTTTTATATTTCCAGCTCCGAAGATAAAAAGAAAATGATGTCCTTTGTTTTGATTAAAGAACATCATCTTTTGTTTTAGGAACACTATCCCGCTAGGGGATGGCTGTCAGGCATTCCTGAACTGCACAGGAGTGCATCCCACAGTCTTTTTGAACAGGGTACTGAAATAGGCATTGTCGCTGAATCCGCATCTCTGGGCAACCTCCCACACAGGAAGCGAAGTCCCGCGAAGCAGTTCCTTGGCCTTTGAAATCCTGATGGCGAGGATGAAATCAGTGGTGGTGCATCCGGCCAGGGCCTTGACTTTCCTGTTAAGATGGGCTCTGGATATGCACATTCTGGATGCAATCAGTTCATAGTCCACATTACCTTCACTAATGACTTCAAGCGTAATATCAGTCAGACGGTGCAGGAATTCATTACCAGAATCCGGCACGGCTGCAGGCTTGTCTTCCTCATGGATTTCCTTCGTCCGGCTTTCCAGCTCTGCAATACGCGCCATCGCTCTTTCCAAAGACAGCCTGGCATGCCTCATCCTCAAGAATATGATGCACAAAAGCCCTGACATAATCAGGAGCAAAGCGAGTCCCATAACAATCAGCCTGCGGCGTATCATTCTTCCATGATTCATTTCTTCCAGAAGACGGTCATTGCCGTAGATGGCATGATACTCATTCAGTCCCCGCTTCATCTCGCTGTTGTAGAGGCTGTCACGAATCTGCGTATATTTCATTATATGGTTTGCAGCAAGGGAAGGATCAGCAGGCATCAAAGCCCGTCCGAGGCCGTAATGTGAATGGCTCATATTGTAGGCGTCTCCCCTGGACTCAAACACTTTAAGAGACTTTTCAAAATAGCAGGCTGCCGAAGCAGAATCACCCTTCTCGAGCATGATGTCACCCATCTGGTTTCCGGCAATGGCCCATGACTGGAGGTTGCCACATTGCTCAAGAACCGGTATTGCCTCCCTGAGACACTTCTCAGCCTCCTCGAGCCGGCCAAGTGAGTTTGACGCCGCCGCCATCTGCACAAGCCTCACCGCAGCCTTGTCCGGACTGCCAAGCTGCATGCTGACATCGTAGCCTCGCCTTGCGTATTCCAGGCTTTCCTCATCCCGGCCCATTGCATGGTATATTTCTGATGCCATGCCAAGCCTGACGGAAAGCTTGACAGAATCGTGCTGCTCCTCGCAAATTTTGATAGCCTCAAGGACATACTTTTCACCCTCTTCCGGCTGGCGGGATGCAAGACTGATTCCTGCAATCGTATTCAGGGCATAACTCATCCTTTCCCTGTCGGCCAACTCCCGTGCGATGGAAAGGGACATTTTTGAATATTCGAGTGCATTGACAAAGTCGGACAGGCGGAAATAGACTATCGAGGCAAGGTTGGAACAATCCGCCTTCAGGACTGGAGACGTGACCTTTGAAGAAAGCAATGCCATGGACTTCAGTGCATAATCAAGAGAGGTGGCATAGTTCTGGGAATCATAATACCATTCCCCGGCCCAATACCAGGTCAAGGCACGTACACTGTCAACAGGGCACCTATCCGGGATAATGATTTTCCCATCAGTAAATCCCTCACGGTCAAGAAAATCCATGAATTCCTGCGCCGCAGGCACGAGCCTCTCGCGATCTCTCATCGGACGTACGAGGCTCATCAGCGAATCCACATACGCATCCTTCCCCGCATCCTCATCCGCAAGCACAGGCTGTCCCGCTGCTAAAAAAAACACTAAAGCTATTATCTTGAGTCCAACATCAGTTTTCATAATCCGGCAGGAAAAATTTGCCACCGCTTTTTGAATTATCGGAAGATTCAGATATTGCAAGCATATTTAACTTTGAGTACTAAATTCGATACACACAGGCTGACTGATAGGAATGGAAGGAATGCCGCTGGGATATAAAAGACCTTCACGAATTTCATAAATATCTATCCTGTCACTGTCTCGACAAGCACAGAATAAAAACCTGCCGTCTGGACTAATGCGAAAATTCCGAGGGTGTCTTCCTGTCTTTTCATAGGCGAGAAACTCCAGGGCTCTTCCGCCATCGAGAATACGGAAAATGGAAATCCCGTCCGATTCCAGACGGTGACTGGCATAGAGATATTTTCCATCTGGGGACACCCTTATGTCTGCACTTCCCCCAGAGCGAAGAGGATCAGCCTGATATGCAGAGAGAAAGGAAAGCTCCCCATCCTTATATTCAAAGACACAAACTCTTCCATCCAACTCCCCTATGGAATATAGATACTTTCCATCAGGATGGAAAGTCAAGTGTCTGACACCACTTCCATCCGGTAGATGACAAGATGAAAGATAAGCTAAAGAATCAGGCAAAACCCTAAAAATCAATATATTGTCAGAGCTAAAATCAGAGGCTAAAAGATAATCTCCATCGGGAGAAAGGAGAGCACAGTGAAGATGTGGTTCCCCCTGTCGAAGAGAATCCGGACCGCTTGCCGAGCCAGGGAAAAGTTGCACAAGCGAAGTCGGAACGCCATTCTCAAGCGAGAAAACACTTAGATTACCGCCCGTATAATTGGCCGTAAAGGCAAGCCTGGAATTAGCGCAGACAAAACAGGGATCTGCACCGCAGCTAAGGAGATTGGCCTTCAAGACAGGGCTGTCTCCCGAAAGGGAAAAGCACTGAAGTGCGGCCGAGGACGCAGAAGTTTCGCTCACCGCATACAAAAGGCTATTATCCTGAGAAAGAGCAAGGTACGAAGGATTTACAGCAGAGATGCTATCCCTAATGGACCAGTTCCTCCCCTTCTCGTCGAAATCACAGATATAGATTCCGGCACTGCCCTTTCCTGTGTAAGTACCTATGTATAAAGTCAATGCCTCCTGTTTGCAAGCTGTAAGCAAAAGGAGGGACATTAAGAGTGAAATAAACTGTTTCATTATCTGATTTCAGGCGATGGAGGGTCCAAATATACGAATAATCAGGAGATTTTTTGCAGTCAATTTACAGAAATCCTTCCTTTATTGTGCAGTGTAAAATAAAAAAGTATGAAATCAATACTTTTGCTTGCCATCGTAATCAATATCTGCTTTGTAGCTGCAGAGGCCACAGTCGGCTGGTATCTCATCGGCCCTATTTTAAGCCTGCTTGTATCATTTGTAATAGCAGTGCCAAGCGTAAAACTTATTATCCGGACGATAGGTAAAATCAAAGCATAAACCGATATTTTTTCTTAACTTGCGACGTTTTTTGACAGAGTTATGAATCAGGTTTGGATTAGCGCCGCAGGTCTTAGCCTTGCGACCATAATAGGATCAGTAATTGGCTTTCTGGTTAAATCGCTCCCGCACAAATGGAACGATGCGATTCTCGGCTTTTGCGCAGGTGTGATGCTGGCCGCATCTACGGTAGGACTCATTCTGCCAGCAGCTCAGGATGCAGGGAGTAGCAGGTGGTGGCTCATTCTGATAGGAGTCATACTGGGTATGCTGCTTCTGAACGTACTGGATCTAGTGACCCCGCATCTGCACAAATTGACCGGACTGGAAGAGGAGGAACACAGGAACAACGCCTCGCTGAACCACATCCTGCTCTTCGTTCTGGCCATAGCACTGCACAAACTGCCGGAAGGCATCGCTGCCGGAGTAGGCTTCAACGCCGCGGACAGCACAGACGCCTGGGCCGTGACGCTTGGCATAGCGATTCAGAATGTGCCTGAAGGAATGGTGGTTATAGCCCCGCTGCTGATAGCCGGAGTGTCGAAAATCCGCACTTTCCTAATCTCGCTTGTTATAGCGCTATTGGAAGTGGTCGGGGTATGGATAGGCTACGGGATGGGAGCTATCTCTCCGATACTGCTGCCGGTGATGCTGGCATTGGCAGGTGGCGCGATGCTCTATGTGGTAAGTGACGAGATGATTCCCGAAACACACGCCCACGGATATCAGAAACTTGCCACCTACGCCCTAGTGCTGGGCTTTGTCAGCCTGGTTTTCCTGGAAATCTCATTCTGAAACAAAATGCTCATAAAAAATTATAAATAATGAAAGGCATAATTAAAAATTTAGCGATGATAGGATTCAGTTCGCTTGCTTTGTTTTCCTGCAAGCAGAATGATGACAAGGTAGAGAATTTCCGCTACCTTCTGGACGAGTTTGCAGATCTCAAAGTTATCAGATACACCATCCCTGGCTGGGAGCAACTCAGTCTGGAGCAGAAAGAATACGTATATCACCTGGCAGAGGCCGCCAAATGGGGTCGCGATATCTATTGGGACCAGAACTGCGAACACAACCTGGCACTAAGAAAAGTGCTTGAGCAGATAATCACGGATTATCAGGGGGATAGGAACTGTGAAGATTATCAGAATTTTGAGATATATGCCAAGCGTGTATTCTTCTCTAACGGCGTTCACCACCATTATGCTGAAGACAAGTTCTTTCCGGATTGCAGCCGCGAGTATTTCGGCCAATTGATGCAAGCCTGCAAGTGCGAAGACCAGGCAGTGCTGGACTTCGTTTACGATCGTTCGGAAGGTCTTCAAAGAAGATCCACAAGCCAGAGCGGAGACATAGTAAAGCTCTCCGCTGTAAACTTCTACGAAGGGGTGAGCCGTAAGGAGGTCGAGGACTATTACGCCTCGATAGAAGATCCCGCAGACCCTCACCCTATATCTTATGGACTTAACACAAAGCTCGTTAAGAAAGAGGGAAAGCTGGTAGAACTGCCTTGGTGCGTAGGCGGCCTGTATTCCGCTTATATAGAGAAGATCTGTGGAGAACTCGAAAAAGCTGCCGCAGTGGCAGAAAACGATCAGCAGAAACACTGCATAGAACTTCTGCTAGAGTATTACCGCAGCGGAGACCTTCGCAAATGGGATGAGTATAACATCGCCTGGGTTAAGGAATTGGATGGCACAGTGGATTTTGTGAACGGTTTCGTAGAAGACTACAATGACCCGCTCGGTCGAAAGGGCGCCTGGGAGGCTAACGTAAACATCAAGGATCACGAGGCTTCCAAAAGGACTGAGATCATCTCTGCCAATGCCCAATGGTTCGAGGACAACTCCCCTGTCGATCCTCGATTCAAAAAACCTGAGGTCAAAGGCGTATCTGCAAAGGTTATCAACGTCGCCTGCATCAGCGGAGACTGCTACCCTTCCACCCCGATTGGAATCAACCTCCCTAATGCCGACTGGATACGTAAGGAATATGGCAGCAAATCAGTTACCATAGCCAATATCACACACGCCTACGACTACGCGGCTAACGAATCCCCTAACAATATGCTCGACGAGTTCGCCTGGGACGAAGCCGAAAAGGAACTTGCGAGAAAATGGGGCTCCTATGCGAGCGAGATCCATACCGACCTACACGAATGTCTGGGCCACGGTTCAGGCCAATTGCTCCCTGGCGTCTCCACCACTGCGATGGGCGAATACTCCTCCACCCTGGAAGAAACCCGTGCCGACCTCTTCGGCCTGTATTATGCCGCCGACCCGAAACTGGTGGAACTAGGCATAATGCCTGACAAGGAGGCTTATAAGGCCGAGTATGCCAGCTTTATACGCAACGGCCTTTTCACCCAGTTCACAAGAGTGGAGTTGGGTGCTAAGAACACCGAAGCCCATATGCAGAACCGCAAACTTATAGCCGAGTGGTGTTACGAGAAGGGACTTGAGGCCAATGTCATCGAGAAAAAAGTCCGCGACGGCAAGACCTATTTCGTAGTGAACGACTACGAGGCTCTTCGAGGACTTTTCGGAGAACTTCTCGCTGAAATTCAAAGGATTAAGAGTACGGGCGATTATGCTACAGGAAAGGCTCTGGTGGAAAAATACGCCGTAGACATAGACCCTGAACTCCACAAGGAAGTGCTCGAGAGATACGCCGCCCTGCATCTCAAGCCTTATGGCGGTTTCGTAAACCCGGACATAGTCCCTGTCCTCAAACACGGAAAAGTAATTGACTACAAACTCGTTTACGCCGAAAGCTTTCTGGAGCAACAGCTCAAATACGGTCGTGAGTACTCGATTGCTCGATAATAATGTATGAGGCAGAAAGCATCATTGTTTGACTTTGACGGCGTGGTAGCCGATACAGAAGGAGAATACTCCAAGTTTTGGGAGGGAATTGGCCTGCTCACGACCCTGCCCCAAGACTGCGGCATAGCCCACAGCGACCTGCAGATCAAAGACTTCCAGGGAAAAGACAAACTGTTTGAGTGGATGGAAAAGATCTGAGGCGCTGCATTGAGGCTCGCTTGAGAATAATTGGTATATTAAAAACAAAAGCGCTATGATAACATTATTGGAAGCCATCGATCAGCGTCATTCGGTACGCCATTACAAGGACATTCCTCTCAGCGAGGAGTGCCGAAAACTCCTTCAAGATAAAATCCAGGAAATCAACTCGCAGAGCGACCTGCATTTCCAGCTTGTCTGCGACGAAAAGAAAGCCTTTTCAGGGCTTCCAGCCTACGGAAAATTCAGTGGAGTAAACGCCTACATAGTCGCAGCCGGTAAAAAAGCCCCAGATCTCGACGAGCAGATAGGCTACTACGGAGAAGCCTTAGTTCTCTTCGCCCAGAGCATAGGTCTTAACAGCTGCTGGGCAGGAGTCAGCTACACTAAAATCAAAGACACTTACATTCTCGAAAAAGACGAGAAGATAGCCTGCTACATAGCCATAGGCTACGGCGAGACTCCTGGTATCCAACACAAAAGCAAAGCCTTCGGAATCCGCGAAGTCTGGATTAACGGACACAGGGTTCTCTCTAATGGAGAGCTTGACACTCAAGCCCTTAAGAGCAGCGGTCACGCCCTCAGAAGGACTAAGGCAGAAAGTTAGTCACGAAGATAATAACTATTCCTATCGGAGCCAGATACTTCATCAGGAAATAAATAATCGGGAATGCCTTCCTATTAAAGGAAAGTGTTCCCGAATTTGTAAATTCATCCCAGACATCTGCTCGCTTCATAACCCAGCCAGCAAAAAGCACGGTAAGCAGCCCACCGAACATCATCAGATAATTCGAGGTCAGATGATCACAAAAATCGAAGATGCAGCGTCCGAAGATCTTTACATCCGACAGCACCCCGAAAGACAGGGAGAAGAAACTCTGCCCCACAGCCGAAGCTATGGCCTGAGGGCTCAATTTACTGAAATCCGGTTTCAGGAGATAATCAATTCCACCCTTGGACCCCGGCAGCAGACAGGAGAAAACCGCCATCAGCACTATCAGAGCGAAGAGCAGAGGCATAGTAATCTTATTGAACTTCTCTATACCGGACTTGATACCCCCGATTACGATAAAAGCACAAAGCAGCAGGAAAATCGTGTGGAAAAGCAGCGGAGCGTAAGGCTGAGAGATAAAATTGGCAAACTCAGAACTGAAATGACTGGCATCCGCAGAAGCCAGCGGCAGAGAAAAGGACTTGAGCAGGTATTTGAGCGACCAGCCTCCCACCACTGAATAAAACGAAAGAATCAGAGAGGCCAGAATATAGACTACAATAAAGGCGGCACCGCCATATTCTCCCACCATATATGGGAAACGCCAGATATTGCCAAGACCGATGGCAGAACCTGCCAAAGACAGTATAGCGGCAGCATTGCTACCGAAATATTCTCGATTAGACACTGACTAACAAGGATATAGGTTAAACACTAACAACTAAGGATTCACAAATATAAGAAAATTCAAAAAAAATTGTACCTTTGCCAAGTTTTTACACAAGTGTCAAACATTACTGTAAAAATCATCAGGCACTATACTTGGGGAAAACTCAAGTATGCCAAGTGCGAAACAAAATTATGCTTAAATGAGATGAATATACTTTATTGTGGAGATAGAAACACTCAGAGGGGCATTTTTATGTCTGTGCTAAGTCTGATGAAGCATTGCACTGAGCCCCTGAAGTTGTATATTATGACTATGGATTACAGCGAAGGCGGATTCAAAGCCATCGATTCCAGATTCTGCGAAAGCCTGAACGCCCTGCTGAAAAGTGCCTGCCCACAGAGCTCAGCCCGACTTTTCGACTGTTCCTCCCTCTTCCGTTCCTTTCCTCCTTATGCCAATCTCAATACCCGCTTCACGCCCTACTGTATGCTTCGACTTTATGCCGACCTGCTTGAAGAACTCCCTTCCAGGCTTCTCTACCTGGATTACGACGTGGTCTGCTGCGCCGACCCCTCGGATTTCTACCATCAGGATTTCAGTGGACACGAATATGTGGGAGTGAAGGATTATTACGGCAGATGGTTCTATCCCCGCAAAGTTTCCGGCAATCACCCATATATCAACTCCGGAGTTCTTCTGATGAATATGGACTATATGAAGCAGAGCGGCTTCCTGAATAAGTGCCGGAGGATGTGTGCAGAAGAAAAACTCTTTCTTCCTGACCAGCACGCCCTAAACAAAGCAGCGCTCAATGTCAAGATAGCACCTTTCAAGTACAACGACCAAAGGCGCTATCATCCGGACACGGTTTTCAGACACTACAGCACCACTTTCCGCTTTTTTCCATACATAAGGACCGTGACTGTAAAACCCTGGGACCAGCAGAGAATGCACAAACTACTAAAAGATCACACAATGGATAAGTATATGAACAAAATGACTATTCCCGTCTTCTTTACCATAGACGATAACTATGCGGCCACTCTCGCCGTTACCCTCAGTTCCATTATAGAGAACTGTGCTACAGACATCTATGACTACCATCTGATAATCCTGCACCAGGGTCTGAGTGAAGAGAACAAAAAGAGGCTCTCCGCCCTGTCCTGCGAGCATTTTAAAGTGGAAATCCTGCCTATGAAGGAAAAGTTCGAAGGCATAGAATCGGATTTCATCGGAAACAAACTTAGGGCCGACTATTTCACCCTGACCATCTACTTCCGACTCTTTATTCCGGATATGTTCCCTCAGTACAGCAGAGGCATCTATCTGGACAGCGACGTAGTGGTGCCTGGAGACCTGTCCACCCTCTTCGAGACTGAACTGGGAGATAATCTGATCGCCGCCTGTCCTGATTACTCCATTCAGGAAGTGGAACCTCTGATGCATTATGTCAAAGAGGCGGTAGGCGTGGACCAGAACAAGGATTACATAAACTCCGGAGTCCTGCTGATGGATCTGGAAGCACTAAGAAAAGTGAATTTCGGGACCCGTTTCCTGGAGCTCCTGAACAAGTATCATTTCGACACCATAGCCCCAGACCAGGACTACATCAACGCGATGTGCAAGGGCAGGATTCACTATCTTTCAGAAGAATGGGACGCTATGCCTAACGAGAACAAAGCGGCTCTGGATCAGCCTCAGATCATTCACTATAACCTCTTTGCCAAGCCTTGGTGCTACGACGGCATCCAATACGCCGACTATTTCTGGAAATATGCGGAAAAATCAGGATACATCGAAGAGCTGAAAACATTCAAAGCCGCCTACAGCGAGGAGCAGAAGGCTTCGGATAAAAAAAGTATGACCCTGCTCGTGGACAGAGGACAGATGATAGCAGATTCCCAGGATCTGACTTTCAAGAAAGTATTTGACCAGGGATTGGAAAAACGCCTGTAATTATGGACGCTCACGCAGAAACAGTAAAGGCAAATATCAAGCAGAAGGTTCTGGAAGGGCGCTTTAACGACAAAGTGGAGCCATCTGACCCCGTGCTCAGCCCGCAGGAAAGAAGCGCGGAGCTAGAAAGAATATTGGCCAGAAACAAGACCCTGGGATATAAGCTGAAACGTTTTGTAGCCAGGACTTGCGTGGACCTGGTGTCCCTCAAATATACGGCCCATACGAAGATAATTGGCCTGGAAAACATCCGAGGGCTGAAGGGAGCGGCGATAGTGACCAGCAACCACTTCTCCCCCTTCGAGAGTATGATTATCAGAAGGATGGCAGCGAAGATGCATCGCGGGCCGCTTAGGGTGATAAGTCAGGACACAAACTTCCTGATGCCCGGATGGAAAGGTTTTTTCCTCCGTTACACCGACCTGATTCCGGTAAGCAAGGACCGCAGCTATATGGCGGAGCACTTCGAGGAAGAGATGAGAAAAGCCCTTAAAGGAGGGCACTTCGTACTCATCTATCCCGAGCAGGAGATGTGGCTGAATTACCGCAAGCCCAGACCTCTGAAAAGGGGCGCCTACCACTACGCCTGCAAATTCAATGTCCCCGTAATCCCCTGCTTCGTACAGATAGAGGATAAGGCGGGGCACTTCAGCCTGCATATAATGAAGCCTATCTACCCAGACCCTTCCAAGAGTCTGAAAGAGAACAGTTTAGCTATGATGCAGCAAGATATGGCTTACAAGAAGGAAGCTTACGAGAAGGCCTTCGGCAAGCCATTGGACTACACTTTCGAAGACTGGGACATAGCCGGATAGATGAAAAGGGAGTACACATACAGCAGTTTCGAAGAGGACTTGGTAGAAAATGCGGGACAGGACTTTAGCCTGCCAGAAAACTACCGTTACATCCGCGACCGCTTCTGGGAGAGACATTACGGAAGACTGCTTTACTATATCTTCGGGCTGATCGGACAGATCTACTGGAGAATTTTTCTTCGCGCCCACTTCATCGGAGTGGAGAAATTAAGCTCCTTTCCCCGCGACAAGGGCTATTTTATCTATGCCAATCATACCCAGCCTTTCGGAGACCCTATGCTGGCCATCGCCATCGGTGCTTCCTTAAAGGTAAGGCGTCGCAATCGGGCCATAGGCTCCCCTGCCAATTTCGGGCTCCCCGTCCTGGGGCCGCTCTTCCCCGCTATGGGAGGCATTCCCACCGCTTCTGACAGAGAGGGACTGAAGAAGATGGAGGAAGCCATCTCTTACTATGTCCGCAAGGCCCAGCCTGTGGTAATCTTCCCTGAAGCCCACGTGTGGCCCTATTACACTGGAATAAGACCCTTTGGGACAGTATCCTTTCACTATCCGGTAAAGGAAAATCTGCCCTGCTTTGCTATGACGGTATGCTACACAAAAGCCAAATCAGGCCAAAAGCCTCTTGCGAAAATCTACATAGACGGGCCATTTTATCCGGATGAAAGCGTGCCGCTTAAACAAAGAAAAGCTTATCTTTGTGAAAAAGTGAGAGCTGCGATGCTTCATAGAAGCAGCGAAAGCGATTATGAATATGTAACATACACTAAAAACGATGACCACAAAGAAGAATAAAATAGAGCAGCGAATTATTACTGCTGCGACCAAAGTATTTCTGGAGAAGGGATACGAAGGCACGAATATGACCCTTATCGCTGAAGCTGCAGGCATTAGAAGACCGGCTCTTTACTACTATTTCAAAACCAAGGACAAAGTCTTCAACGAACTGTTCTGGACCCAGGTAAGATGCTTGGTTCCGGCAATTCTGGAGGTACTGGAAAAGGATATAAAAGCCGAGGAGAAGATAGAAGGCTTTGTGAACGGATATTTCGACCAGCTTCTGATGAATCCTTTCATAGCCTGCTTTCTTCTGCGGGAGATGTACCGCAGCAGCGATTGTTTCCAGATGATAATGGACAATCTTAGTCTGAACCAGTATTTCTACAAAGTATTCGAGGCATATAAGGAGCAGGTAGCCAAAGGCGAGTTGAAGGATGTGCCGGTATATGCCATAATCCTTAATATGGTGGGCGGGATCCTGAGCCCTTTCATATTCCAGCCTATAATAGAGAAGGCCCTCTCCGAAAACTTAGACAAGGAGATATGCCCTACTGAGGACTTCAGAACCCTGGTGGATATGTGGCGGCCTTATGCCATACAAAATATGAAGAATCTGCTTCTTCCTTAAAAATTGCAGGCCTCGTTTCCGAGGCCTGCATTAATTATAACCTGAAATTATTCAGCGTGAAACTCGGATTTACCGGCTCCGCAAAGAGGGCAGACAAAATCCTCAGGGACATCTTCCCAAGCTGTTCCAGGTGCTATCCCTGCTTCAGGATAGCCTGCTTCGGGATCATACTCCCAACCGCAGAGATCACATACATATTTTCCCATAATGAGAGCAAATATATCCAGAATTCATCAATATTCCAAGTAATCTATTCTCTCTCCACCCTTTAGAGTCACCCAGGTAGTAAAATGACGGCTTCCCTCCTTGAGTACGATCACACGTCCTCCGTTAGGGATGTCATTATAGACAGTGTCTCCTCCTGAATACCTGCCGTAGGCCAGTAGAATGCCTCTATTGTTGATGGCGTAGTCATTATTATGGTCGTGACCGCAGAATACTCCCATCACATCCCCACATTCGAGCATAGCATTGAAAAGGCCGCTGTTCAGCTGAGGGTCGCAGACAGGCTCGCCGAAGAAACCGACTCTCGGAAGTTCTGCCCTGTACTCAGGGAAGAGATTCCCCGGGATAGTGCGTACCAGATCGTAGAGCTCGGTGTTCGACATTCCCCAGTTGTCATCGTGATTTCCGAAGCAGATGGCGAAAGGCAGATTCCTGCTTGTGATATGAGACAGCAGGTCCAGATATGCACTGTCAGCAGGCGGAGCATAGATGATATCTCCGGTAAAGACTACCAGATCAGGTTTTTCGAAATCCAGCAACTCTTCCATTCGCTCGAACATAATGTCACTTCTGGAATCCTTATATACATAATGTAAATCAGTGAGCTGCAATATCTTAAACCCACCATTCTCATCAAAGTGCAACTGTACACCCTCAGTTTTAGGAGAGCAGGAACTGAAAATGCCGGCAAAAAGGACGCTACAGGACGCTGAACTCTGTTTTACACAGATCAACGACCTCAAGCAGATGCTGTCTGGAGTACTTAACATCGGAATATCCTACACCTTCGCACCGGTACTGATGGAAGCCGTCAAGGACTTCACCAGGCAATACCCTGGAGTTAGACTTAACATCATCTGCCGGACGATGGAGGAACTGCTTAAGAAAAGAGAGGTGGATTTCGTGCTTTGTTTCAAGCCGAACTTCAAAGACGAAGAGATTGAATCCCACATTCTCTTCGATAATCAACTACCAGTGATAGTAAACAGAAAACACCCTCTCGCCGAACGCAAGAGTCTGAAAATAGAGGAATTGCTGCCTTACCGCATAGTGATGCCAGCCCACGAGACCCAAGCCCGCCACGCCTTCGAGTACTTTTTCCCTGGGATGAAAGAAAAGTTAAACGTCGTGGTAGAAATCAACGAGATTAATGTCTTGCTGGACCTGGTAAGAAGCACCCAAATGATTACCTTCCTCTCAGAGGCCACCCTTTATCAAAAGGAAGGACTGATAGCCATTCCCATCGATGCGCCAAATACCCAGATGAAAGGTTGCGTCCACACACTAAAGAAAGTTTACAGGAAAAGATTAGAGCCACAAATGCTGTATTGGAACGAGCAAATGATTGGTTAAAATGAGTTTAGCACTATAATTCTCAGCACCGTGATAGCCCTGGGCAAGCTCCTGGGTAGGTGCATGATTTTCGGAATTTCCCTCGGAGTCACCTGGATTCTCTTCGTCGGAATCATATTTTCCTACTTCGGATTTAATTTGGACCCCTCCCTATTGCATTTCATCAAGGAACTGGGCTATGAGCCCCTTCGAAACTATTACAACTGATTATTCCTTAATCCTGATGACGCTTGAGCTGATAAGAGTTGTAAAGGTTATGCCAAATGCTGTAAAAGCCACCGACAATGGCGGTCTCAGGAGTCATAAAAGTATAGCCCATCCAAATCGCAAATACCGTATTCTTTTGCCCAAGCGCCTGACCGGCAGTAACTTGCATATCAGATTGGCCTAAAAGACTACCCAACTTATGTCCGATGGAGAACTGCAAGGCGCAGCAGATCAGAGAGACCAGGGCAATCAGCAGCATCAGATATACAGGCATCGTGCTATGGACGATAGCCTTGACCGTCACAGCTATGGCGAGAGAAAGCGAAACTGCCCAGATATTGAAGGGAAGGTCCGGCTTGGAGAGGATTAGCCTATGCAGGGAAGGAAAGAGGTAGCGCACTAGCCAGGCGGCAAAGCAAGGCATAATCAGCAGTGGAAAGACCTTTGCAAGAATCCGGCAGAAGGCATCCCAGAATGTCATCTCTGCCATTGGCTGAATAAGTGGGACTATGAGCGGAACAAGTAGGGCTGTAAGGATGTTGATAAGAATGGTATAGGTTGTAATCCCAGGGACATCCCCTCCCAGTTTGCGGGTAACTACTGCCGCAGCAGTGGCGGTGGGACATATGAGGCAGAGCATTGCACTTTCTATCAGGACCTTATACTCAAAAAGCCTGCCCGGATGAAAATGAGACAGTAGCGCGATGCTCAGCCCCAGAAGCGTAAATGAAGCGCCCTGAATCAGAAGCAGCCACCAATGCCAATTGTGAGGCCTCAACTCACGCGGCTCGATCCGGCAGAAAGTCAGGAAGAGCATTGCGAATATCAGGATTGGCTGAACTATTGCTACAATGCGCTCAAGCACCGGTCCTGCCAGATGAACGGGCTGCGGCATATAATGATATGCCAAATACAATGCTGCTCCCGCCATCATCGATATCGGGAGCATATTCCGCTTTATGATCTCCTTTCTCATAAGGATAATAAAAAAACGCTGCAAAGATATACAAAATTATTTCACATTAACTCTTGACTCGTACCTTAGGTAATGTACTATATTTGTATCCGTTAACACCCAAAAGCGCTTTAGTGAAGACACAGATGGTGGAATTAAATTTTCCGCTGCTTATAGAAAACCTTGTTTATATTTCTAAAAAGCATTATTTTTGTAGCGTTTTAGAAATATATAGTATGGTAAGCTATATTGAGTTCAAGGAAAAGTTGTTGCCTGAGGGGTGTTTCTCCATCCATCAGGCACGACTTTATTTCCCGACTTTTGACCGAAATAACTTGACTCGATGGACAAAGAAGGGCCTTTTGTTTCGACTACGGCAGGAGTGGTATGCCTTTCCCGAACTCCTTCAGCGTCCCGACTTTGCTCGTTACATAGCCGGTCGAATTTACCGTCCCTCCTATATCAGCCTTCATACTGCATTGAGTATCTATGGTCTGATACCGGAAGCTGTATCAAGTATTACATCAGTTTCTACATTAAAAACTGCTAGATTTGAGAATGCGTTCGGACAGTATACGTATCAGAATGTGAAGCCAGAGTTATTCTTCGGTTATAAGCCTGTGATACTACCTCTCAATACTGCCATCATCAATGCACCCAAGCAGGCTTGGATGCTTGCTCATCCGGAGAAAGCCTTGTTGGATTTGCTCTATCTTTATCCGTTCTATAACAGCGAAGAAGAAATTGAGCAACTGCGTCTGGACGATGACTATATGACAGGCGAACTTAATCTTGGCCGTCTTTCGGAGTATCAAGAGAAGATAGGTAATAAGGCTTTAGATGCCCGCGTAAAGATTCTCCTCAAAATCTATGACTTATGATTGACCTGAATTACATCAATAGTTTTTTCCCTGCACAGATTGCAGGCAATGCCACTTTCCAAAAGCATATACTGAAGGAATATGTGCAACTGATGGTGCTGGATTATCTGGCTACAAGTCCTTATATCAGTAAGTTAGCGTTTATCGGTGGGACGAACCTCCGCCTTATCAAGGGTATTGACCGTTTCTCGGAAGACCTAGACTTTGACTGCAAAGACTTAACTGATGATGAGTTTAAGGAGATGACCGATGGGGTGCTTACTTTTCTTCATCGATCGGGCATTAATGTAGAGGCACGTGATAAGTCAACCCCCAAACTCAGTGCGTTTCGCCGAAATATCTACTTCCCTGAGTTTCTGTTTGAATTAGGCCTTACCGGACATCAACTGGATCAAGGCGTAAATTACCCTATTGAGAAGAAACACGTTCAGCGTTGCGGTTTCTTCTTCCCGCTGCCAGTTCCTCCCGATTCAGTGTTGTTGAGTATGAAACTTTCTGCACTCCTTGCAAGAGCGAAGGGACGAGATTTCTACGACACGATGTTCCTTATGCAGCAGACTAAGCCATCTTACGAGTTTCTCTCAGCTAGAGTGGGAATTAACACTCCGGATGAATTAAAGAAGGCTATTCTCAATAAACTCAAGACGATAGACCTTAATGTTAAGAAACGCGACTTTGAGCATCTCCTGTTTAATGTAAACGCAGGAGAGAAGATCCTTTTATTTGAAGAGTTCTTTATCCGGAATTGCAAGGAAGTATAAAGGCGTTACGGTGATTCACGAAGTCATATCCGCAGGAGGTCCGGTATCGAAAAATTCTTATGTTCACAGATATTATGGACAGCATGGCAGATGACAAGATGGAAAATTTTGGATTTTTCAGGACTCCTTCGTTCCAGGATTGGCCATCATCCATAATCTGATTTCTCACTCTGTCGTCAATTATCAGCAATCTATCCTCAATATGCGTTCGGCTCATTATGTCTTCTATATGGATATAATCAGAATCCATCATCAGTAGCAAGTCGATCATTCCTGCGAAAGCGTGCAGCCATCATATACTCACTCTTCGCCTCCTGTAAGGCCCACGATATTGACATCAGAAACTGGCTTGAAGACACGCTCAAAAGGCTCCCCACCGAAAAGGATATTACAATGCTTCTCCCTGAAAACTGGCAGCCAATGACGACAAAGTAACAGTCAATGACAGCGAGTGACGGACAGTGACGCGTCACTAGACGAAAGTGGCAGCAACTATTGCGAAGTTGCTGCCACTTCGCTGTTATTGGGTGTCACACGTACTTCGTCGGAGGCTTACCTTACAATTATAAGATTTTAATTATACAAATCGTATAATAAGTTACCGTAACGACACCAGTACCGAGTCCAGCACTGCGGTCTCGCATCATAACCCCAAAAGTCAAAACCGACATTTCGGACATTTTTCATGAAACTGGGAAGCGTTTATCAGAATGCCTGGCAGGCTGAAACCATTTAGGGCGTATATTATCTTGTATCCGCTATATTGAACGGTGGCACATTCTTTCAATGATGATAGGTCCATATCAAATGTAAATAATATTCGAACCCGGCTGTGGCATGAAAATATACACAAGAAAGTTTCGAAGCCCATAGTAAAAGATTACCAATTCGGTATCTTAATGCCATTTATCTCTACATCCCTATATTTTCGATTCGCACCGCTCGGCAAAGGCAGGCCGTCAACAATTTTAATATTGTAACCACCGATAGAAAACACATGCTCTGTTATTGGTACCCGTATATTAGATTTGTTGTAATAATTTCCTATTTGTGTTTGAGAAGTAACAGTTAATCCACTAGAAAGTGTAGGAAGGACTGTTGAACTCTTTTTCCCAACGAGAAGAATAGTTTTGCCTTGGTTAGAAGAATGCCCTGTTGGTTTGTGTACACCTGCACTAGAAAACAAACTGTCTGTAGCACCGCTTGTAATAAAGACACTCATGACTCGTTGAAAATATTTGTTCATACAAATATTTTTAACAGAAATACCACATCCTTCCCCATTGCTACTCTTACAATGTATACAATCCGAAAACACGAGGTCATTAATTGCACAGCTACTCTTGGTTACCGCAGATGCATACGCAATTACCGTCTTCCAAAATGGATTTTTGGCTGTTTTATAAACACACGACTTACTCAAAATCTTAACAGGGTCTGCATTGACATCGGCATACTGGAGTCCACATGGAGGGCAGCATGCACTATACCGATTCTCAAAGAATGTCTCAACAACGGGATCCGTCCACTTATATCCCTTAGCACACATGACATTCCATGCCCCACTACAATCATATGACGGGAAAAGCTCGGCAACATCTAATGCCGGATTCAGACCGAGGATAAGGATCTTGGCATTTTCAATATCCCCGTTCCACGGCTCCGGAACTTGAAAATTGCAACGATTCTGAAGCGAGATGATAGAAGAGCATTGCCCAGATGCCGACATCACACGCGGACAATCTATAATTTCCCAAAAAAGGTTCTTTGTAATTTTACTTTTCATGATTGACAAAGTTATTTATAGTATTAAAAAGCATATCCTCGAAGGAAAGAACTAAACACGCCCCAGGAATCCAGATAACTATCTAGAGAAGAGTACGGAACGTATATGATAAAACCATCAGGAATCGGAGCGAATGCATTTGTACTTATTGCCGGAGGAGTTTCAGCTTTAACAAACACCGTTTTAAGATTCTCACAACCATAAAAGGCACGAGAGCCTATTTTTGTAACGCTGTTCGGAATTGTTACACTCTGAAGACCACTACAACCTTCAAAGGCACCAGAGCCTATTGATGTAACGCTGTTCGGAATTGTTACACTCTGAAGACCACTACAACCATAAAAGGCATAGTCGCCTATTGATGTAACACCTTCTCCTATTACAAGGCTTGTAAATATACCATTATAGAAAGGGCTATCAAAGTCATAATAATACGAAGGGATATTGCAGTTTACATATAAATCCCCTCCACAACCATAAAAGGCATCCTCACCTATTGATGTAACACTGGATGGAATTGTTACACTCTTAAGACCACTACAACTAGAAAAGGCAGCAGAGCCTATTGATGTAACACTGGATGGAATTGTCACACTCTTAAGACCACTACAACTAGAAAAGGCAGCAGAGCCTATTGATGTAACACTGGATGGAATTGTCACACTCTTAAGACCACTACAAC
>ERZ827168.1612-NODE-1612-length-30298-cov-7.135006_pt1 | contig 30298 bp, 29 predicted proteins | sample MGYA00519868_ERZ827168 | MGnify/ENA primary metagenome ERZ827168 (study PRJEB31778, sample SAMEA3449271) | human gut metagenome | biome: human gut; feature: human-associated habitat; material: faeces | place: United Kingdom | collected 2010/2012 ...
AGAGAAGAATGATACTGATTTTAATATCGATAAAATGAGATAGCCGCTCATTTTAACAATCAATTTTTTTAAGAATCATGAAAATTGATTCTTTTTGTCATGAAGTGAACTTAATTTTTAATTTTTTCTTGACTTATTATAGTAAGTTACCTATTATAGTTTTCCTTCATACAATTCGCAAAATGTTTAATTTCATAATCACATGTCTTTAAATATACAAAAGAAAAAGGAATAGGCTTTGCGAAATCTAATGGTATGATTGATGCATCTAGAAAGTCTGTTGATAGATAGTTTGTACAAAACAATAGATTATTCTCTTTAATACAATCTTGATATTTATTAGCTAAATCGTTCTCTTTGCCAATCATAATAACATTCGAATTGTCTTTAAGTATTTGAATCACTTCATTAATTTCTTCGCAAGAACAAACTCCATTAACATAAATATTAGAATCTTTAATGTCTTTTATCGTTATTATCTTATTATTTGCGAGCCTATGAGTCTTAGGAACAAGTAAACCCGGCTTGATTAAAGTGATTATTGTCTGTTGATAATAATTGTTTAATATTTCTAAGCTAGAACCAATAAGAATATCAACTTCTTTTCCTAATTTATCTAGATTATCTTTCACAAAACAATAGCTTTCATCAATTTCCACAATATCAACTTGATAATTATTATTATTATTAAAAAGCCACTTAAATACGATATCAGTATTCCCAAGCAAGAAATGACGAGATAAACCAACTCTTATCTTACATTTTCTATCGCTCTTAAGTTTTATTAAACATTCATCATAAATCTCTTGCATCTTCTTTACGCTATCGTATAAAATCTCACCTTTTTCTGTTAAGATGACACCCTTAGAACTTCTTTTAAATAAGCTGACACCAAGTTCTTTTTCTAACTTATCGATATGTTTTCTTATCGCTACAGGACTTATATATAAAATTCTTGAAGCAGCACTAAAACTTTTCCATTCAACAACTTTAGTAAAAACAGCCAATGAATCATTGTGCATATTATTAACCCCCTTAACCTATAGTTAATATTGTATTAACTAATTTATCAATTCACAAGCTAGAATACATATTTTATAATTAACTTGTAAATAGAAGGGTTGCAACCAGTTAATCTATTCACTTTGTACTAATGAAAGGATCTAACAAAGATGTTCAACAAGAAATTTTTTGTTCTATTAACTTCTATTGTATTGATTTTTTCTTGTGAATTTAGTAGTGTGTTTGCTTTAAATAGTGAAACTCCACTTTTTCCTGGTAAATATCAAAATGGTGTTGGGAACATTACAATTTATATCGATTCTTCAAGTGGTGCGAATTATTGGGAAACATATATCAAAACTGGTGCAAACAATTGGATGTATCCAGGGTCAGGAATGAGTAATCCAATATATATCAAATTTGTAAGTTCAAATTATGGAAGTAATATGGACTTTTATTCTAAAAAGAAAACATATTGGAATTCTTCAATAAGAGATAGTATTTTGGCAGAAACACAACATTTTGACAGTTCTGAAAATTTAGTTAAAAACGGTGAAAGAAATTGGTATTATGCAAAAATATTAATCAATGACGATAAATTCAGGGAAAATTCTTTCACCAATGAACAAGCTCAAGGTACTATTATCCACGAAATGGGTCACGCCTTCGGTTTAATGCATAATAATTCTAATCAAAACAGTATAATGTGCCAAACTGGCTATGGAAGAATTGTACAAAGAGTTCAATCTGTTGATAATGATGCTATCAATAGAAAGTATTAAAATGGAGAAACTTACTTATGAAAAAAATAATTATTTATTTAATTTGCTTGTTATCACTATTTGGTTGTTCGAAGAATAATGATGAAATAGTTTATCATAATGCATATAACAACATAGCTAAAAACGATATTGTTCCAATAGAAACAAGCGCTGAAATACTAGGCAATATTTCAAACCCATCTTATGTTGATAGTATAAGTACTGATATAGCTTTAATTACTATCTTATCAATCGATGGAGGAGACAATTTTAGCGAACAAACAAAGGAATACTGTTATCCATACACATATGGAAAATTCAAGGTTGAAAAAGTTTATAAAGGAAATATAGAAGAAGAAAAAGAATATGAATACATTAGAGCCGGTGGCATTATTAATTATGATTCATATTACAATTCTCTTTCAGAAAATGAAAAAGATAAGAACAATTTTCTAACAAACGGTGTTAAACCTGCTTATATAAAAATGAAATTTGAAGGTGATATAGACGTCGAACCAGGCAAAACTTATTTAGCTTATCTAAGCAATCCTGAATCTGGCATTGGATTATTCGCAAAGAAAGATGCCTATATGATTAATTGTTTTGAAGGCGGTTTAAGAGAAGCTCTTGATTATTCAAGCGTTCAAGAAAGAGATTCATCAGATATCAAAATACTAAATAATTTTACTGGTGAATACGAAATAATAAACGACATTCTTGGATATTAACTGATATAAAGATGATAGATACAAAAAGCAGAATTACATCATCAAAAAAATGATATACAAGGCGAACAATTAATTATGTTCGCCTTGTTTCATATACATCGTTTATACATTAAAATCCATTAAATAATCGTAGACTTTCTCACAATTTTCTAAACTTAATTTTTCATTATATCCTTTTAAGAAGAAGGTAAAATTTGATAAATTCAAACCTAACTCTTTACAAACACGATAGTTTGTAAGTTTTAATTATTTAAGTTTTTTATCAAAAGAATCATCACTTGCAGAAGTGTGCTATTGATAAAGAAGATGATAAGTATTTTACGTCTGAGGAAAAAGTGAACCTTCAATATCGATAATTGTAAAAGTATTTATCAATCATATAGAAACAGAAACCTTTTTAGTAAATGATAAAGATACTCCATTATTCTATGTGAACAATCTACGCTATCTATTGAATAAGTTTCTTAATCCTCATTTTGGATTTGAGAGAAGAGACTTACAAATTTATCTTATTCTATTCACTTTTATGGTTAACAAACCAAATAACAAACTTGAAAAAGTAAAAAACATTGTTAGATAAGACTATATGTAACCCTAAAACGCTTCATTATAGGGATTTCTATTCTAAAAAATAGCGATAAATAAAGGACTTAGATTAAATCGTCAGCACACTTCTGCAAGTGATGATTTTTATCAAAAAATTCACCACAACTCTCTATTAAACAAAGTCCTGACTTCTAAAGTTGGTAGTATTTAACATCTAGAAGTAATTGGATACATCTTATGAACCATCTCTTTCTCAAGATACATTTTTTCTTCAGCCTTTTTTATAAGCAAATCAACATCTTTACACAAGCCAAAGGAAACGCCAAAAGAAGCTAGTGGAGGTTTTTCAACATTTAAAGTCTCTTCTAATTCTTTTACACGATCAAGAAAGACCTTTTCATCAAGCCTACTTAAAACACAAACAAACTCATCACCGCTAATACGATAAATCTCATTCGCTCTAAAAATTTGAGAAAGAATATCGGTATAACGAACAATTAAATCATCACCGGCCTGATGACCAAAATGATCATGAGTATACTTAAGTCCATTAAGATCACTAAAGACAATACCACACTCACCATCAAACAATTTAATATTTTCTAAGCATTCAGCATAAGCGTGCCTATTATTAAGGCCTGTTAGCTCATCATGAGCAGCCTTAAGTTTTATAAGTTCTCTATCACTTTCAAGTGTCTTAACCCTATCGGAATTAATAATCGCATAAACTAATAAGATTGAAACTGAAATTGAAGGATAGGCAAATGACCAGTCTTCAATAAACAGATTGATAATAGCCATCAAAACTGGAACTAGGATATAAGTATAAGCAGCCACCCTATCCCAAGTATCTAAGGCCTTTTTATAGGCAATAATTACCAAAAAACCGATAATCATTGAGCCTACATTAACAAGCACATACAACGAATATAACGAACCTGTGATAAAAATATCATTCTCAAAATAATATAGCTTGCCCATTAAAGCACAAATTATAGTTGCGATGGAACTAACAATCGCATAAGTCCAACTTATTTTAACTGGCAACGTAGAAACCGTTCTTCTTTCTTTGATGTATTCCATAAGATAAGTAACAAACACTGCACCCATGATAAGGGTCATAAACGTACCACAGGTTGTAAAAAAGAAATGAAGAACTCTTAAATTTCGATAAGGATCCAAAAAGATTGAAAACACATCACAAAAACAGCCAAATATTGTACATGCCACAAAGGCATTAAACCATAAAAAACGTTTGGTTCTCGTCTTATTAATAACCGTATTGCCCAAAATAACAATCAGGCAGGAAATTATTGAATATATCTCTGTTCCAATTACTGCAGGAATTAAAGAATTATCATTGAACATAAATCTCTCCTAAAAGGCAATTATTTAATCGCTCTTTCTACTGAAATAACACTTTCTATCTTTCTTAGATTAGCCATGATTAGATTTAAATGATCTAAATCAGTTACATTTAAAGTTAATGAGGCTGTAGCTGTTAATTCTTCTTGGTTAACACCAATATTAACAGACAACATATTAGCCTTAAATTGTGAAATACAGGTAGCCAAGTCAGTTAATAGATAAGCTCTATCCTTAGAATAAATCTTAATATGAGCCTCATATTTAAAGTCTGGTTTCTTCTCTTCCCATTCAACATCAATCAAACGAGCCTTTTCATTTAAGACATTAGGACAGTCAGCCCTATGAACCTTAATACCCTGGCCCTTAGTAACATAACCTACAATCGTATCGCCATATACTGGTGAACAACAAGGAGCCAAGGCAATCTTCATACCTGTTACACCCTGTACCACTACGCCAGTCTTTGAAACGGAACGATTCTGTTTTTGTTTATTCTGATTCTTCTTAACAATCTCCTGTAAGTCTTCTTCACCAATTTCCTTCTTACCAACCTTAGTAAGTTTTTCAATTACCGAACTTGCTGAAACTGACTTAATCGCAATCAGATACATGAAATCATTATAGGTTTGAACACGATAATAACTATATAACTTCTCGAACTTGTCTTTATCAAAGAATTCATCAACATCAACATTACGTTTGATCATTTCATTCTTTAATAATTCTTCACCAGACTTAACATACTGTTCCTTTTCCTCTTGTTCCTTCTTTTGGAAATAGGCCCTAATCTTATTCTTAGCCGCATTAGTCTTAGTTATCTTTAACCAGTCCTCACTTGGAGAAGAAGATTTATTAGTTCTAAGTTCAACAACATCACCTGTCTTTAGTTCGGTATTTAATGGCACTAAAACGCCATTAACCAAAGCACCAACGGTTGTATGTCCAACTTCAGTATGTACTCTATAGGCAAAATCAATAGGTGTAGAACCAACAGGCAAGTCAATAACTCTACCCTTTGGTGTCATACAATAGACATTGGCATTAAAAACATCGCCAATGACTGTATCCATATAATCAGATGCACTATTCTCATTTTGATCATCACCAAAGGCATTCAACCAATCAAGTTCCTTGACGATTTCCTTTTGTTCACGACGAGAATCATAATTGCCCTCTTTATAAGCCCAGTGTGCCGCAACACCCTTCTCAGCTATCTCATCCATCTCTTCAGTTCTAATCTGAATCTCATAGATACGACCATCAATACCCACTACCGTTGTATGTAAAGAACGATACAAGTTCATCTTAGGCATCGCAATATAGTCCTTTAATCTGCCAGGAATTGGACGATAAGTGGCATGGATATAGCCCAATATTTCGTAACAATTTAATTCTGTTTTAGTAACGATTCTAATTGCCAACAAATCCAAAATCTCATCAAAACGCTTATTCTTTCTAATCATCTTCTTATAAATAGAATATAAGTGCTTAGATCTACCAAAGATTCTAAATGGAATATGTTGACTATCTAACAATTTAGAGATATCCGCAATCATCTGAGCTATTTGACTATCTCTTTCAGCCTTCTTATTATCAACAAGACGAGCTATCTCATGATACTTTTCATTATCAATATAATAGAAAGACAAGTCCTCTAGTTCATTTTTGATTTCCGCAATACCAAGTCTATGAGCAATCGGTGCATAAACCTCCAGTGTCTCCTTGGCAATACGTTGTTGCTTATCATAAGGCATATACTGTAAAGTACGCATATTATGTAGACGGTCACATAGTTTAACAAGGATTACCCTAATATCCTTGGCCATAGCCATCAAAATCTTACGATGATTAGCTGCCAAATATTCCTTTTCATCCTTAAACTGCAAGTTGCCAATCTTTGTAACCGATTCTACAATTTGATAAATTTCCTCACCAAAAAGCTCAATAAATTCTTCTTTTGTAACACCACAGTCTTCAATCACATCATGCAAAAGACCAGCACAAATAGTTGAAGGTCCTACTCTTAATTTAGCTAATTCATAGGCCACAGCTAAAAGATGCACAAAATATGGTTCCCCACTTTTTCTAAGTTGCTTACTATGCTTCTCATAGGCATAGTCATAAGCCTTATTAATCATAGCTAGAGAATCCTTATTTGTAATATAAGAATTTATTTGATCATAGAAGATCTCTTTTGTTAGTACTGGATTTTTCATAATACAAAAAATCGAAGATTTCTCTTCGATTTACCTTAATATTTAATTAAAGAGAAAACATCATAACCCTTAAGCTTGTCTCTTCCCTTTAAATCTTCAAGTTCAATTAGGAAGCAACAACCAACAACCTCACCACCAAGTTCTTCAATCATCTTGATAGTAGCCTCTACAGTACCACCTGTTGCCAATAGGTCATCACAAATAATAACCTTTTGGCCAGCCTTGATTGCGTCTTTATGCATTTCAAGCGTATTAGTACCATATTCAAGGGCATATTCACACTTAATAGTCTCACGAGGAAGCTTATTAGGCTTTCTAACAGGCACAAAGCCAATACCTAAATTAGTAGCGATTGGACAACCAAAAATAAAGCCTCTTGATTCAGGTCCTGCAACCACCTCAGCACCCTTTTCCTTAGCATATTCTGTGAATTGTTCACATGCATATTTAAAAGCTGCACCATCAGCCATTAAAGGTGTAACATCTCTAAATAAGATTCCCTCTTTTGGATAATCAGGAATACTTGCGATATAATCTGTTAAATTCATGTTCTCCTCCAATTAAAAAAATACAAATCTATTTTACTACAACAATTCTTCAATTAGAAGGGAAAGCGCCCCTTGATGATAATCATCCTTTCTAATATAGGCATAAATATCATTAAATTGACGATAAGAATCAGACTCATTAAAGCTAATAGCCGTTAACTTATTATCTACTGTAAACTTAGGATACTTATTCTTAATTAGAAACCTAGACTTGTATTCAAAATCTTTAATATGAATCAAAGGTTCTTTAAAATCAATCCCAAAAGGCTTTAAACTATCAATTTTCTCAAACAAATCCAAATCAATATCACTTTGATCAACACTGATGACATCCTTATGATAATCCAACATATTTAACTTATGTGTATCGATATAAGCTTTTAAATCATCTAATTTAGACTCCTCTATACAAACGCCACAAGCCTGCCCATGTCCGCCAAAAGATGTAAACAAATCTTTAGTATCTAATAAATATTCATAGATATTAAAATTCTCCCTACTTCTGCCAGATCCTTTAAGTAGTCCATCTTTCTTAGAAAAGACAATACAAGGTACATCATAATTTAGAGAAATCCTATTGGCAATAAGACCACAGATACCCTCTTTAAATTCACTAGACACTATCAAAGCTAACTTATCTTTTCTATTTAACATACTTAAGGCTAAATCACATTCTGTCTTAGTCTCATTTTTACGATAATCATTAATCTTATTAATAGAATCAAGAAGCTTTATACACTCATCTTTATCACTTAAAAAATATTTAACTAAAATATTGGCATTATAGCCCATTCTAGATACCGCATTAATTTTAGGAATGGCATTAAAAGACAAAGAATCATAGTCGACACTGGCACCATTTAAAAGTTTAATTTGATAGATATCACTTGTATTTAATATATTCATCATCTTCTTAAGAAGATAACGATTATAATTCAAAACCCCTACCATATCACTAAGAATACTAAGGCCGCCTAGCACTAACGAATAATCATCTTCATAAAACAAGGTAGACAATAGATAACACAAGGCTCCTGCTGATAACTTATTAAAATCCTTATCTAATAAATTAGGATGAATAAAGCCATAGCAATCAGGTATATCAACATATTCATGGTGATCAATTATCATTACCTTAATACCCAATGAATTAGCTAAAGAAATAGAACTTGTAGCTGATACCCCATTATCAACCGTGATAATCACATCATAATGATGTTTATGGGCGATAGACACAATCTTTTCACTTAAGCCATAGCCCTCATCAATTCTAGATGGAATATAGTAGCTATTATTGATCCCTAAGTGTTCTAACAATCTTTTAGTAATTGTTGTAGCACAAATGCCATCACAATCATAGTCACCTACGATTAAGATGTGTTTATCTTTTAAAGTTAATAATTTTTCTTTAAAGTCAAAAAGACTTTGATGATAGTTTATATTGTCAAAACGATCTATTTCTAGATCGCTTTTAGTTATATTGTTTATTAAATAAATATTATCTAATATATTTCCTTTATGATAACGATATTCCATTAGAAGATATAAAGTACAAGACCAATTACAGAAAGAATTAAAGTTAAAATATAGAATCTTTTTACTACAGTAGTCTCCTTATGACCCTTTAAGACAAAGGCATAATGAATTGGTGTATAAGAGAAAACACGCTTATGGAAGACTCTTACGGCGATTTGTTGTATACAAACACAGAACATTTCAATTAAGAAGACACCACCAATAAATAATAAGACAATTTCCGAATTAGTAGCTAATGCGATAGATGCGAATAAACCACCTAAGGCAAGAGAACCACTATCACCCATAAAAATCTTAGCTGGGAAGTGATTATAACATAAATAGGCTAATAAGCCACCAATAATACAAGATACTAAAATAAAGATATTGTACTTAGCTGATAGAAGTAAAATTACTAAATAAGCTAATAAAGAAATAGTTGAAACACCAGCACACAAACCATCCATGCCGTCAGTGAAGTTAACTGCATTAGCCTCACCTAGAAACATTAGGATGATAAATGGCATGTAGATAAACCATGAAAGTTCAATAGTTTTCTTTAATAAAGGAAGATCAACCTTAAAGCTTAGCGAATCCTTATAAATAAAATAAATAATAATCGCAAAGATTAATTCAAGAATTAATTTAAGCTTAGGAGATAAACCTTCATTATTCTTTCTTAAGATGATTAAAATATCATCGCCAAAACCAACTAAACAAAATAAGATATATGATAATAAGACCATGTTAGCTAATCTATCTTGAACATTAGACATGTTAATGACAAGATAAACAATTACCGGTACCACCACAAACAATAGTCCACCCATGATAGGCGTCTTTTGTTTAGTCTTATATTCTTCTAGTGCATATTCACTAACTGATTGATTAATGTTATGTTCTTTTAATGCCTTAATATAAGGTGGCATTAAGAAATAAACACCTAAAAAAGATAATACACAGCCTAAAATGGCTACTAAATAAAAATCCATACTTTATACTTCCTATATTTATTCTTCGTCATCAATAATATCATCAGTCTTTGTATAAGTCGAAACATTTGAATCAATTAAAGACAAGTCGATAACTATTAAATCATATTTATCTACAGTTGTACCAGCACTAATTGACTGATTACTGCAAATTCCCTGACCATTAACCTTTATATTCAAACCTGTAAAGTTGGCATATTCTACTATTTCCTTCTTTGTCCAACCTGTAAAATCAGGCAAAACAACATCACCATCAGTCCTTAAATATACCCTTGAGTTGGTATATACTTGTTCATCATTAGAAGGATATTGGTCAGTAACTGTATCACCATTTCCAATCTTAATAACCCTTAGATTATAAGAATTACTTAAAATGTCATAGGCATCATTATAATTCTTATTCAAGACATTAGGCATCTCTTCCTTAACCACAGTAGTAGTCTTTAGGATATCCATATTAGAATAACCAACTTCAGTTAAAAGAGCTACTCTTCTGATTAAATTTTTAACCGGAGTTGAATAAGTATGATTATAGTAATCATATGGAGATACATAAGCAAAATAAATCATATACTTAGGGCTCTCTGCTGGAAAAGCCAACATAACAGAAGTGATTGAATCATTAGAACCATAGCTACCGTTTGTGGCGATTTCTGAAGTACCGGTCTTAGCCATGATATTAACTTCATCAACCGCATAGAACTTAGCAGTACCACTCTTGTCACTTACTACCCTCTCCATTAAAGCTTGAATCTCTTTGGCAGTACTTTCCTTAATAGGAGTGCCTACTACTGTCTTTTGGCCTTGATAAACGACTTCATCATTTTCTTTGTCAACAACCTTATCAATATAATAAGGTTTCAACATCTCACCATTGCCAAAAATAGCTGTATAAGCCTGAACTAGTTGCAACATTGTAACACTGCTTCCCTGTCCATATGTTAAAGCTAACTTTTCACTTGGATACTTATAATTCTTAAGACCATTAGTCTCTAAAATACCATCGGTATCAACTAGTTTAAAGAAACCAAAGGCATCCAAATAATTAGAGAAGTTTTCAACACCTACATAATCAGTTAATAAAGTACTTGTGGCAACATTACTTGAATAAATTAGACCATAATCAAGTGGAATAGTTCCCCATGACTTGCCTGCCGCATTAGAAATGCAACCATAGCTACTACCACTATATACACGATATGGGTTTGCACCATAGTAACAGAATGATGATGAATCAAAATAAGCATTACCATCATATACACCCATATCTATAGCTGCTGCATAGATAAAAGCCTTCATAACAGAACCAGGTTCATATGGTGTTTGAGCCCCTATATTGTTGTAGTCTTCAATATTTAATAAGTTAGGATCAAAACTTGGATATTGACCCCAAGCCTTAATCTTACCTGTACTTATTTCAACCACTGTTCCCCAAGCCTTAGATGCATTGTTATCCTTAGCAACATCTTCAAAAGCCGTCTCTAATGCTTGTTGAATAGAAGAATCAAGTGTTGTATATACATCATAACCATTCTTGGCGGGAGTTGTTTCTTCATACATTCCCGTTAAGATATAGCCATTTTTATCTTGTTGATAGATATGGCTTCCATCAGTACCACTTAATTCTTCATTTAAATAGCTCTCTAGTCCCATTTTACCAACTAGCTTACCTGATTCATCAGATTGGGCAAAACCAATCAAATATGGAGCAAAATAAGATGTAGAATAAACTCTTTTATATGATTCCTTAAAACCTATGCCATAGATTTCAGGGGTTGCAAGTATCTCGTTCTTCTGTTCCTCAGAAATATTCTTACCAGTCAAACCAATTTCGGTTTGATATAAATCAGGATTACTTGTAAGTAAAGAATAAATTTCACTTTGATCACCATCAAGAATTCTCGCTAGGACCTGCGAAGTATATAAAGGATCCACTACATAAGCAGGCTTTTTACCGTTCATTCTACTTGAATCTAAGTAACAAATGACATCATAAGTCTTTTGGTCCTGGGCCACTATCTCTCCATTGGCATCATAAATATTACCTCTTTTAGCTCTAAGAGTTTCTGATACTAAGGAAACAGATTGAATATATGAATCAAGACTTGTTAAAGATCTTAAGTGTAATTTACCAACAGCCACAACAAAAACATTGATGACACATAGTATCATCACTGTCGTTGCCAAAATATAAATAAGACGAAGCATATTATTGCTTCGTTTCATTAGTTAACTCCTTGTAAAGAAATTAAATTATCTTGGTTTTGATCAAGCCCAGCATCAGAAGCCATAGTATAGACACGATCCTTATTCTCTAGTGAACTAATAGAAATACTCATTTTTTCATTTTCTAACTTTAATTCATTAATTCTATTTGTGATATTTTGAATTTCCATAGTTAAGTTTGTATTAGCGGTACCCACAAAAAGAGACACACCTAAATATACTACCACCGCAAAAGAGAAAAATATAGTTGCTCCTTGGTTGAACTTATTTGTTTTTCTTTTTTTCTTGTAAATCTTTCCCATATTTAATACCTCTTAACTTTGCACTCTTGCTTCTTGGGTTATTTGTCAATTCTTCATCACTTGCTATTACGGCCTTACGTGATAATAATGTATAATCAGCAGTTTCAATTTCACTAGGTAACTTAGCGATTCTTAAATCATCAACTACCGTACTTAGTTCCTTGAACTTATATTTAACTAGTTTGTCCTCTAATGAATGGAAAGTAATAATAACTACTCTTCCATCCTTATTAAGCTTTCCTTCAAAGCTATTTAAGAATTCCTTCAATGAATCAAGTTCATGATTAACTTCAATTCTAATAGCCTGGAAAGTTTGTTTAGCTGGATGCCCCTTAGAATTTAATACCTTATAAGGTAAACTTCTTTTAATGACTTCAACTAATTCAAATGTTGTCTCAATAGCCTTCTCTTCTCTTGCCTTTAAAATATTAGAGACAATGCTACGATAATATTTCTCTTCACCATAGTCCCTTAATACATGTTCTAATTCTTCCTTAGAGTAATGATTAATAACCTCATAAGCACTTAACTTATCATCTTTATTCATTCTCATGTCTAATGGACCGTCAAAGCGGTATGAGAAACCTCTTTCGCTCTCGTCGAATTGTGGAGAAGATACACCTAGATCTAAGATTATTCCATCAACCTTATCTACATAGTTGAACATATTCTTATAGTTATCATGGATGAATTCTACATTTTGATATGCGCTTAATCTTTCCTTAGATTCTGCAATAGCTACACTATCTAAATCAAAACAGTATAGTTTACCACCCTTTAATCTTTTTAAGATCTGCTCACTATGGCCACCTCTGCCTAAGGTGCCATCAATGTAAATCCCATTTTCTTTGACATCTAACATGTCGATAGCTTCATTTAGAAGCACGCTAATATGTTTACTCATCTTCTAACAAATCACTTAAATTCTCAGCTACTTCCTCAAAGTTGGCATTAGCCTCAAGCAAGTACTCATCCCAAGTCTCTTTATTCCAAATTTCAATATGATCATTGGCACCAACGATAACACATTCTTTCTTGATGCCTAGAGGGGCTGACAAGTTACTTGGAATAAGTATTCTACCCTGATTATCTAGTACACACTCAGATGCATTACTAGTTAATACTCTGGTATATTGTCTAACGGCTTTTTTAGTAGTTGGAAGTTTATTTATCTTCTCGAAGATCTTGTTCCATTGTTCAACTGAATAAATTGTTAAACAACCATCAAGACCTCTGGTCAAAATAAAAGATGAGTGAAGTTCTTCTCTGAACTTACTTGGGATGATTATTCTTCCCTTGTTATCAAGGTTATGTGAATATTCACCTATAAACATCTACCACTTCTCCCCACTTTTTACCATTCTCTACCACTATTATTCAATATTTTGGGTATTAAAGTCAATTAAAAAAGGCTTCTTTTTCAAGAAACCTTCATAATGTTTAAGGAATGCCGTGGGCCCCCTCACCAATTAAGGTGCATCCCACATAATCGTATATCAGCTTTCAAGGGAAAATTTAAGCCTTGCATTCCTCAAATTAATATTAACCTATTGATTTTTAAATCAAAGATAGTCTTCTTTAACACTTTCATGTCAACAGGCTTAGAAAACATGAGCATTCATACCAGCTTCTAGAGAATGTTAGATGTCTTCAGAGAAGGCATTAGCCGTCATAGTGATAATGATAATATCCTTATCCATTTTCCTAATTAGTTTAGTTGTCTCATAGCCATTCATTATAGGCATTTGTACATCCATCAATATCGCATCATAATCATCAGATTTATTAAATAATATAAATATATGTATTATTTATAAATAAAAAAATTGTAAAAAATATAACTTTTTATAAGGGCAAATAAAAAATCGCTTATTCAGCGATCATTATTTAGCACCACATTTAGGACAAACTCTATGAGCTAGTTTGTACTCTCCACAAGATGGACATTTAACCATCGCAGGAGCACTTAGTTTATAGTGAGTTCTTCTTTTAGCCTTACGTGTCTTAGAATTTCTTCTTTGTTGAACTGCCATCTAATGTTATTCCTCCTTATACTCCAATAGTTTTGCTAACCGAGGATCAATTACTTCCTTCGAGTGTCTATTATACTCCTCTTCTGAAGAAATTGTCCAGCCATCCCCACTATAATATCTTTTTTTATTCGGATTTTCAACAATAATTGGAACTTCTGGTAAACTTATGAACATTACAAAGTCCGAAAGTTCCATATTATCGTATAAATAGAAGCCCTCTTCATCTTCCTTATACGTAACAAAATCTTCATCCTCTGCCATATAATCATGTTCAATCTCTTCAAAAGTGAAAGAATCAGGACAAATCATCGTACCCTCAACGTGATATTTGATACATAATTTGTCATCTAGATCATAATAGAAAGTTACATGACCCTCAACATCCTCTAATCGATACAAGAAAGTCTTATCACTTGGTTCAATTACATCAAACTTAATGTCATATCTTTTCTCGTTAGCGATATTACGCAAATCTTTAAAACATATTTTCATGTGCTCATTATATAATAACAAACATGAACATTAGCGGAATTATTGTAGAATATAATCCATTTCACAATGGACACCTCTACCATCTAAACAAAACAAAAGAATTAACTAATCCTGGCTTGATTATCGCGATTACATCAGGAAACTTTACCCAACGTGGTGAAATATCAATTATTAATAAATTCGATAAGACAAAAGCAGCCTTAGAACATGGCATTGACCTTGTTGTAGAACTACCCTATATCTATACCCTACAAAATAGCAGTGTCTTTGGTAAGAGAAGCGTTGAACTGTTAAATAAATTAGGCATCAACAACCTAGTCTTTGGCTCGGAAACCAATAATCTAGAAGAACTTAAAGACTTTGCCTCATATAATATTGAAATTGATTATCTAAAAGAAATCATGGACAAGGGAAACTCTTTTCCTAAGGCTTATGGCTTACTTGCAGGAAGTCTATATCCTAATGATATCTTAGGCATCAGTTATCTAAGAGCCTTAGAAAGCACTAATATTAAGCCATATTTGATACAAAGGACTAATAGCTATCATAGTGATGAATTAGAAGAAATAGCCAGTGCCAAGGCCATTAGAATGGCTATTAAAGACAATAAGGATTACCATATGGCAACACCAATTGAAATTAAAGAACCTTTGTTCAATGATGATTTATATCCATATCTACAAAGAATATTACTTACAAGCGACAAGAAAAGACTTGAAGAAAATTTCTTAGTATCTGAAGGCATTGAAAACCTATTAATTAAAAACGCTTATGAAAATGATACATACGAAGACTTCATAAAAGCATCCATCTCTAGAAGATACACTAGAGCCCGTATACAACGAATTTGTATGAATATCATAAACAATATCACCAAAGAAGAATATAAAGCACTAGAGCCCTTAAATTACGTTAGAGTACTAGGCTTTAATTCTAAGGGTAGAGAATACTTAAAACAATTTAGAGATAGAGAAGATTTTAAGGTTGTTACTCAATTTAAAAATATCCCTGAATCTTATAAGAATATTGAATGGAAAGTTGCTAATGTGTATGCATCATATACACAAAATAGAAAGGCTTATCTTAAACAAGAACTAAGAGGACCAATCATTATTGATTAGTCCTCTTTTTCCATTAAATCAATTATCTTACCATCATCATATACATGAACATTGGTGTTATACTTTAAGCCATTAGCACTCATTGTGCCCTTTCCCACATAAGCAACAGTTCCTTCAGGCAACCACCCACTACAAGTTAAATCACCACCAGATAAGATGATATTAGGTGAGATGCCTCCCCACTGTTCTGTTTCGAATTCACCACCACGTACCACTACATTTAAAGGATCAACAATCATATCTGTTTCTACATCTCCTCCACTTATTAGTACATCACCAGAAACAAATATTTGATCAACATCTACCTTGCCATTTCTTACAAACAAAGCAGGAATATTATCATCATTCTTTGTAACACTGATAGAATCACATTCTAATTCAACATCACCATCAATAATCAAAGCTGGTAAAGCTAAAGTACCACCACCACACTCAATGCCACCTTCTATCTCTAATTCACCATTACCCGAAATGATTACAGTATTAAAGCCACTGAAACAAGAAACATCAATAGCTCCACCATCGCCAAAACATTTGCCATTTATATTAAGCCACAAGATACCACCCTCTTCGTTGGGTGAAACATTTGGCACATAGCCACCTTTTACATCCATATAAATTGGTGTATATCTTTTAGAATCCCACAAGAAATAACCTTCCTTATTCGCAAAAGAAGAACCATTTGACATGATATCCTCTAACTTTATACCCTCATCAAATTCTTTCCTAACAACACCTAGATATTGATTATCATACCAAACACTATAAGTCCTAGAACTTATTTCTTCTAAAGGAAGCGAATCATCATTAGCCACAATATCCTCATCAGCTAAATGATAGTAAAGCATACACTCATCAGGCAAAGATGTTTTCTCAACTGCTTTCTCATTACAAGCACCAAGCGTTAAAACAAGCACCACAATCAATAATACTTTTAATGTTTTCATAAATTTCTATCCTTTTTCTTTATGATAGCACTAGATAATTAAAAAAGAGTGAACAATAAATTTTCATTCACCCTTTGACATAAATTATTTCACCAAATCTCTTCACCAGTTGGAATTCCCCATTCTATTTCAGTGGGTTTATATTCTTCATCAAAATCCTCAAAAAGTTCAACTATATTTTTTCTATTTGAAGATTCAAATTCAGTTACAAAATTAGATAATTCTTCATCAACTTTACAATTAAGAGTTTTAGTAATAGCCATTGTGTTTCTCCTTGTATATACACATAGTATACAAAAAGGAGTTATTATTAGTAACCCCTTTGTATAACTTATTTAGATTCTTCTAAATGATCTAAATACCAGATATCTCTAACATAGTCATTGATAGTTCTATCACTTGAGAAGAATGCAGAATTAGCGATATTAGCTAAACACATTCTAGCCCACTTCTCTTCATCTTGATATAAACCATAAATCTTATCATGAGCTTGCTTATAAGATTCAAAATCAGCAAGAATCATATATTCATCATTTCTTAATAAGAATTCATTAGCTAAATCTTCAAACGCCTTCTTATCAGCATGGAAAGTACCATCAGTCAATGAATCGATAATTCTTCTAATTTCAGCATTATTTTGGTAATACTCATAAGGCTTATAACTTGGCTTTCTAGCAACCACTTCATCTTCAGTCATACCAAAGATAACGATATTATCATCACCAACTAGACCTCTAATCTCAACATTGGCACCATCCATAGTACCTAAAGTAACCGCACCATTCATCATGAACTTCATGTTACCAGTACCACTTGCTTCCTTACCAGCTGTAGAAATTTGTTCAGAAACATCAGCAGCAGGCATTAACTTTTCAGCGATTGTTACACGATAGTTAGGAATAAAGACAACCTTAATGAACTTAGAAACTAGAGGATCATTATCGATAGTCTCACCAACACAGTTAATCAATCTAATAACATCCTTGGCAAAATAGTAAGTACCAGCTGCCTTAGCACCAAAGATAAATGTTGTCTTAGGCATATTGAAATCTGGTTCACTATGAATACGATGATATAAAGAAATTACATACATGATATTAAGAAGTTGTCTCTTATATGCATGAAGTCTTTTAGCTTGTACATCATAGATACTATTTGGATCCAATTCAATTCCATATAACTTATTTAGATAATTAGCTAATTCAACCTTCTTACCCTTCTTAACAGCTAAGAATTCCTTTTGAAGTTCCTTATTATCTAAATACTTATTTAATTCACTAATAGAATCAAAATCCTTCAATAAATTAGTCTTTGTATACTTCTCAATTAACTTAGTTAACTCAGAATTTGAATACAATAGCCATCTTCTTTGAGTAATACCATTAGTCTTGTTATTAAACATATTAGGATAAATCTCATAGAAATTCTTGAAAGTATCCTTAATTAAGATTTCTGAGTGAATCTTGGCAACACCATTAACAGAGAAAGAACCAACGATAGATAAGAAAGCCATCTTAACACTACCATTTGAAATAATTCTAACTGAATCAATGAAGTTATCATCCTTGCCCATTTCTTTTAAAGAATGAACAAAACGATTATCAATTTCTTCAATGATTAAATAGATTCTTGGAAGCAACATTTGAATATACTTAACAGGCCACTTCTCAAGAGCTTCTTGTAGTACTGTATGATTTGTATAAGCAAATGTATGCTTAACAATATCAAATGCCTTATCCCATGAATAATCATAATCATCCATTAAAATACGCATTAGCTCAGGAACTGCAAGTGCAGGGTGAGTATCATTTAATTGGATAACAGTCTTATCGGCAAAATTGTCAAGACTTGGATAATTTTTTAAATGTTCTCTAATAATTGTTTGTAAACCAGCAGACACAAAGAAATATTCTTGTTTAATACGAGTTAACTTACCATCTTCTGTATAATCTTCTGGATATAGATTTAAACAAATCTTTTCAACATCTTGAAGATAATCAGGATAAGCCATATGGCTTGGAAGATTATCAGAAGGTTCTGCAGACCACATTCTTAAAGTATTAGTAGTAAAAGTATCAGCACCAACAACCGGCATATCGTATGGTACAGCCAATACTTCTTCATAATTCTTATGTTCAAATCTAAGGTCACCCTTTTCATCTCTACTTACTTCAATATCACCATAGAATCTAACTAAAACACCCTTATCAGCTTTTCTAATTTCCCATGGATAACCATATCTTAACCATTGATCTGGTACTTCAACTTGTTGGTTATCGATGATTAATTGTTTAAATAAACCATTACGATATCTAATAGTATTACCATTACCTGGATAATCTAAACTAGCTAATGAATCTAAGAAACAAGCAGCAAGTCTACCTAAACCACCATTGCCTAAACCAGCATCAGCTTCACAGTCTTCGATTTCATTTAAATCAACACCTAATTCTTCTAGGGCATCATATGTAACCTCATATAAACCTAAAGATCTTAAGTTATTGCTTAACATTCTACCCATTAAGAACTCAAGTGAGAAGTAATACAAAGACTTTCCTTGTTCCTTCTTAACAGTCTCTCTTGTCTTCTTCCAATTCTTCATCGCATAAGCCATGATGATTTCACCAAGTACTTCATACTTCTCATACTTAGTTGATTCTTCAACTGACTTACCAAATCTTAATTCTAGATTAGTAGTAAAAGTTTCCTTAAAGTTCTCTTTACTTGTAAAAGCCTTAGAACTTGGAAAATTTAAATTCAACATAATAAAAGCTCCCCTTTTTTATTAACCGTTAATTATTATATCAAGAAGTGACTCTATTTCATTTACTTTTTTAAGAGCCTTCTCGTTTGAACATCTTTCATAGATCGATTTATTCTTAATAAGTAGTTCCTCAAGATACTCCTTAAAACATAAAGATTTCTCTTTTAATAGGATAGGACCATAGTTTATTTCCATTTCACTATAAGCATCATGATAATTAGTATTAAAGACAATAATCTGATAAAACTTATCCTCTTTCACGATACGCTCATCCAAAATTGTATAGTTATGATCACTAATATATCTACGTAACTTATCAACATCCTTATTAATTTGAATAATTAGCTTTTCATACTTACTTAAATCTTTACCATCAAAAATATCCATAAGTGTAAAATAACCCATGCCAGCGATAGTAATAATTTGAGCATCAGCACCAACATCATTTAAACCATCACTCAAAATAGGAACAACCCTACCCTCAAGCTTATATCTTTCGATTGCTTCCTTTGTTCTATTTAAAGGGCCAACCTTATTATCTACCGCATAAGCCTTAGGACAAATATCGTTAAGTACTAAAAAACAAGGTAGCAAGCCATGGTCACTCCCTATGTCATATACTACCTTATTCTTATCAACTAACTTCGCAATTTCTAATAATCTATTCGATAACATTAGTGTCTGTCATCCATGAATTCTTTTAAACGCTTGCACTTAGTAGGATTTTTTAGCTTTCTTAAAGCCTTAGCCTCAATTTGTCTAATTCTCTCTCTTGTAACATCAAACTCCTTGCCAACTTCCTCTAGTGTTCTAGTTCTACCATCTTCAAGACCAAATCTTAATCTTAAAACCTTCTCTTCTCTTTCAGTTAAAGTCTGTAAAACAAGATCAATCTCTTCCTTCAACAACTCATTATTCGCAAATTGAGTAGGAGAAATAGTAGATTCATCCTCAATAAAGTCGCCTAAATGAGAATCATCCTCTTCACCGATTGGAGTCTCTAAAGAAACTGGATCTAGGGCAATCTTTTGAATGTCTCTAACCTTATCAGCAGACATACCACCACCCATCTTCTCCGCAATCTCTTCAGCACTTGGATCTCTACCTAATTCTTGAACTAATTGTCTTTGAATTCTAGTCATCTTATTGATAGTTTCAACCATATGAACAGGAACTCTGATTGTTCTTGCTTGGTCAGCAATAGCACGAGTAATAGCCTGTCTTATCCACCAAGTGGCATAAGTTGAAAACTTAAAGCCCTTATGATAGTCAAACTTATCAACAGCCTTAATCAAACCAAGATTACCCTCTTGAATCAAATCTAAGAACAACATACCTCTACCAGTATACTTCTTGGCAATAGCTACTACTAAACGTAAATTAGCACTAACTAGTTCCTTCTTAGCATCTTCAGCATCAGGACCACCTGCCTCAATTCTCTTGGCGATTTCAATTTCTTCATCCGCCTTCAACAAAGGAACTCTGCCGATTTCCTTTAGATACATCTTAACAGGATCATTTACCTTAGTATATTTACTAGCATCCTCATAGTTAATAACGATATTTCTTTCAGAATCCTGATTTTCATCTTCATCATCACCCAAAAGATAATCATCATCAGCTAAATCCTCTTCAACTTCTTCCTCTTCGACAAAATCGACACCCTCTTCATTTGCCCAATCATAGAAAGCCTCGATATCGTCATCAGTCATATCGAAACGATCTAGAGCTTGAATAACATCCTTTTGATCAATATCAGCCTTAGTCTTATTTAACTCAATCAAGAAACCCTTTAATTCATCTAAGTCATTAAACTTTCTACTAGTTAAAGTAGAACCTGATGCAGGTTTCTTATCTTCTCTAATAACTCTTGGCTCATATCTTTTTGGCTTAGCGATAGAAATTTGTTTCTTTGGCTTAGCTTCTTTTTTCTTAGAAGGCTCCACGTCCTTTACTGCTACTTCTTCTTTTACTTCTTTTTTACTTGCCATCCTTGCCTCCCAATTCTCTTAATATCTCTGTATACTCTTTAATATCCTTTGCGGTCTCTTCATCTAGCGTAACGGCTTTTTCAATCTTCTTCTTCAGATAATCCTTCTTTTGTTTAAGGATTTCTAATTTGACCTTATTGATAGATCCCAAAAGAATATCTTTATCAAATTCATCTGGTAAATTCTCAAGTGTAGCTATATTCAAGATTAAATCCTTGACATTATCATCATCAAGGCCATCAATCATTAAAGATAAGTCACACTTTCCATTTTTGCGATATTCATCTTGAATAATGCTTGCAAGCTTACTTGCACTATCATTCAATAAATATCCTAGTTCCTTATGAAAAATCATCACAGCCTCTTTACTAATAGCCATTTGCGACAAAATAATCAGTTCTGCCTTATTTAAGCCACTAAGAAAAAGCTCATTGAAAGATTTTTCCCTACTATTATAACCGAAATCATCCTTTTTTACGCTATTATTAGCTTTCATTCGAATTTTAGTAAGCTCATAAAGCTCGTTATAATAGTTCTCCCTATCATATTCATCATGTAATTGATTAATTAGATTAGAAATATCCAAAGCCATCTTCTTACGATTAGAATAATTATCCAAATCATAAGTATCTTTATATAGCTTAATCACATAATCAATATAAGATAAACGCTTACTAGCTAAATCCCTTAAAACATTCTTACCCTTTTGAGTAACAATCTCATCAGGATCTAGTTCACTATTATTGTTGATAACCTCTACTTGAACATTCTCATCAAACAATAATTTACCAACCTTCATATTGGCATTTCTACCAGCCCTATCGCCATCGTAAGATAAGACAATAGTCTTTGCCAATTCCTTTAATAAAGTTACCTGTTCCCTAGTACATGCCGTACCTAAAGTAGCTACCACATTATCAATACCGGCTCTTTTATAGGCAATGACATCCATAACACCCTCACAAACAATCACATAACCCTTTTGTTTAGAAGACTCAATAGCCTTATGATAATTAAAGATAACATTACCCTTGTTATATAAAATGGTATTAGCACTATTGATATATTTAGAATCACTAAAGTTTGTATAATCTCTTGCTGTAAAAGCGATAGGATGACCATATTTATCATAAATAGGAAAGGTAATACGATGATGAAAGATATCATAAAGTCCACTTTGACCAAAGGCTGATATACCAACCTTAATCATTTCTTCATCGCTATAACCTTTAGCCTTCAAGACTGTAGATACCCTATCATTATCAGGATTAAAACCAATCTTAAATTCATTAATGATCTCTTCATCAATTCCTCTATTAACTAGATATTCCTTGGCACTAAGGCCTAACTTAGTACCTGTTAAACAATAGTTGGTATATTCAATATAGTCATTTAATAAATCATGATATCTAGCATTCTTATCTACTTTCTTGACATAAGATGTTCCAATATCAATTTGCTTACCAGCTATATCAGCTACTTCTTTTACAGCCTCTAGAAAACTTATCTTTTTATAATTTTGGACAAAAGTAAAGGCATTACCGCCATTATTACACACAAAACATTTATATATTTGTTTATCCTGAGAAATGCTTAAAGAAGGATCGTGATCATCATGAAAAGGGCAAATAGCGCCATAGCCCTTGCCCTTCTTTACTAGTGGAATATAGTGACCAATAACATCAACGATATCCACGCTTCTTAGAATATCATCAATAGTTTCCTTGTTTATCATCAATTAATATTTAATTCTCTCTTTAATATAAGATTTTAAATCCTCAATCTTGATTCTCTCTTGTTCCATTGTGTCTCTATCTCTTACAGTTACACAACCATCATTTTCTGAATCAAAATCATAAGTGATACAAAGTGGTGTACCAATCGCATCATTTCTTCTATAACGCTTGCCAATTGAACCAGCCTCATCATATTGAACTTGGAAATCAGCAGCTAAATCCTTAAATAAAGCAGTTGCAGGTTCGCTTAACTTCTTAGATAAAGGACATACACAAGCCTTAACTGGAGCGATAGATGGATGAATATGCATAACGATTCTCTCATCATTGTCACCAACCTTTTCCTTATCATAAGCATCACAACATACCATAAGGAACAATCTTTCAACACCAACAGAAGGTTCAACACAATATGGAACATACTTTTCATTAGTCTCTGGATCTAGATAATTTAAATCCTTACCAGAGAATTCACTATGACGCTTTAAGTCATAATCAGTACGATCGGCAATACCCCACACCTCGCCCCAATCAGTGAATGGGAAGGCATATTCGATATCACTTGTTCCCTTAGAATAGAAAGCCAATTCTTCAGGATCATGAGGTCTTACTCTTAGATTCTCTTCCTTAATACCTAACTTTAAGATAAAGTTCCAACAGTAATCAACCCAATATTTATACCATTCTAGGTCATCTCCTGGCTTACAGAAGAATTCTAGTTCCATTTGTTCAAATTCACGAACTCTAAAAATGAAGTTACCTGGAGTAATTTCATTTCTAAATGACTTACCAATTTGACCAATACCAAATGGTAATTTCTTTCTAGAAGTTCTTAAAACATTATTGAAGTTTACAAAGATACCTTGTGCAGTTTCAGGTCTTAAGTAAACAACAGACTTAGCATCCTCTAAAGTACCAATAAAAGTCTTAAACATTAAGTTAAATGCACGAGCATTTGTAAAGTTATGCTTGCCACAATTAGGGCACTTAACATCATGTTCCTCAATCAACTTATCCATCTCTTCAAAAGTCTTACCATCAGCACTGATACCGGTTGCTTGTTCAATAAGTTGGTCAGCTCTAAAACGACTCTTACATTCCTTACAGTCAACCATAGCATCCGCAAAACCCTTTAAGTGACCTGTTGCTTCCCAAGTTTTAGGATTCATGATAATTGAACTATCAATACCGACATTATATGGAGAAGTCTCAATAAACTCCTTCCACCATAAGTCCTTAATATTCTTTTTTAATGCAGCACCCAAGACACCGAAATCCCATGAGTTAGATAAACCACCATAGATTTCTGAACCTTGATAAACAAAGCCGCTACTTTTTAAATGTGATACGATTTCATCGAAATTATATTTACTAGGCATATTAATTAAAGCTCCTTTTTTAAAACACGTTAAATTATAACACTTTCATACTCATAATAGGTAAAATCAGTGTACTTTATAGTATTAATAAGCTTATAATCACTTTCATTGAATTCAGGGAAGAAAGTATCGCAATCATGCACACCATTAACCTTAGAGATACATAGCTTCTTACAATATGGTAAAGCCTGTCTATAAATGTTAGCACCTCCACAGATCATAATTTCTTCAGAAGTATTCATATTCTCTTTTAAGAATGTAGAAAAATCATCGATAAAAGAATAGTTTTCGCCATCTTCCTTTTTATTATTAGACACAATCAAAGTATGTCTATTAGGCAAAGGCTTACCGATTGACTCAAAAGTCTTGCGGCCCATGACAATTCTCTTATTTAAAGTATGTTCCTTAAACAACTTCAAATCATCCTTGATATGCCACACCAAATCGTTATCCTTACCAATACCCCTATTTTCATCATAAGCTACAATAATTGAAAACATTAGACAGACACAGCCCCCTTAATTGCAGGATATGGGTCATAATCCTCGATCTTAATATCCTCATATTTAAAGCCAAAAATATTCTTAACATCCTTATTTAAAACAAGTTTAGGTAAAGGACGAGGAGTTCTAGATAATTGTTCATTAATTTGATCTAGATGATTTAAGTAAATATGAACATCACCAAAAGTATGGATAAATTCATATGGTTCTAAGTCACATACCTGAGCTACCATCGCCAACAACAATGAATATGAAGCGATATTAAATGGTACACCTAAGAACACATCACCACTTCTTTGGTACAATTGACAAGATAACTTTTTACCATCAGCCGATACATAGAATTGGAACAATGAATGACATGGTGGTAAGGCCATATCCTTAACTTCACTCGGATTATAAGCCACTACTAAATGTCTTCTAGAAAATGGATTATTCTTAATACCTTCGATTAATTGAGTAATTTGGTCAACCCCATTAAAATCACGCCATTGTTTACCATAAACAGGACCTAAATCACCATACTTGTCGGCAAATTCTTGGTCATCTCTAATCTTTTCAATGAATTCTTCTAAAGTTTCTCCCTTAAAATCAGGACTTTTAGAATATTTATCATATGGCCATTCATTCCAAATACCAACTTTCTTATCAACAAGAGGCTTAATATTAGTATTGCCACTTAGAAACCATAACAATTCTTCAAAAATACCACGGTAGAATACTTTCTTAGTAGTAAGTAATGGAAAACCTTTAGTCAAATCAAAACGCATTTGATAACCAAAAGTAGAAATAGTACCAGTACCAGTACGATCCTCTCTTTTTTCACCATGTTCCAAAACATGTCGACATAAATCAAGATATTGTTGCATATCATTCTCCCTTCAAATATTCTTCTAGCTTCTTATAGCCATCTTCTAAGTCTTTAAAGACAAAGGCATTAATACCTATGCTCTTTGCGCCCTCAACATTAACATCCAAATCATCCATAAATAGACACTCATTAGCTTTCAATCCATATTTATCCAATAATTTTAAATAAATATTCTTATTCGGTTTAATCATCAAAACATCATAAGAAATGACCACGCCATCCGCATTTTGAATAAATGGACACATATTATAGGTATATTCAAAAGCGTCCTTGGGATAATTAGATAAGATGTAATATTTTAGTCCCTTTTCTTTCACTAAGTCTATCATCTTTAGATTATCTTTTAATGGAAAAATAACATTTTCCATCCAAGGACCACCTAAAAACTTATCAATATCGTTTTTTATTTCAGGATGCTTTTCTTCAAAAGCCTTAACATAGCTTTCCTTATCACGATAAATACCCCTATCCATATCAGCCCAAATAGGATCTTTAATAGTTTTATTAAAAATTTCTAAAGCTTTTTCATCATCATAGCCTAGGCTTTTAATATACTTAATGGGCTTAAAATCAATTAATACATTGCCTAAATCAAATATAACATTTTTAATCATGTATCAATTTTACTATTTATTCATTGCCTTTAAAAGAACTTCTTCCTTCAGAATCCCAATGCCCTTTTCTTCATCACCTAGAACTATTAGTTTATCGCCTTCATTAATCGCAAACACCTTCATAGCCTTCTTAGGTATAACAATCTTATTATCAATTACTTTAACAGTTCCAAAAAAGTACTTGCCCTTAGGAGGAATCCCTAACAAATCATTATTATCATCGTAATTAACTAAATCATCCAAGGAAACATTAAAGATTTCTGCCATCTTTTGACAAACAAATATATCAGGTATGGTTTCTCCTGTTTCGTATTTAGAAATTGTTTGTCTAGAAAGGCATAGTTTATCCGCCAATTCTTCTTGAGACAACTTATTTTTCTTCCTTAATACACTTAAATTATCTGCCAACATTTTATTCTCCTAAAAGGATAGTTCTAATAATGGGAATCCTTTTAATTATTTTATACAAGAAAACACTTCCTAGCATAGCCACCGCAAAAGACAATAAATAATTCTTTATAAACAAACTGATAAGACAAATAAATAGGTAGTGGAATAGATAGATGCCAAAGCTATCTTTTACCAATACGAATTCTTTCTTATTGAAATACTTTTTAAAAATTCCTAATAATGATAAAGACATCAAATAGCCATATACCAAAGAAATTGGATTGCTCAACAAAGGATCTATAGCATAATTTTGACCAAGAAATATCATTGAATAAAAGGCTCCAAATATAATACATATAATAAAGAAACAAATATTCTCAAAACACTTAATATTTTCTTCGTTAGATAAAACATAAAATCCCAAGAAATACGCAAAGCTATAATAACCAAAACGATACATTGGGATTAATGTGATATTACCTATTTGTCCACATAAAAGAGCTACTATTCCTAAAATAATGAAGCCGAGATAATTTACTTTTATATTTGCTCTTTTTTTGATTAAAACTAAACATATCGAAAAAAACCATAACATCTGCATTGTCCACATAACGCCTATTCCTGAAAGACAGATAATCATATATTTAATGATAAAAGGGATGCCGGCAGGAATATTATCTAGAGCATTCGCGAAATACATATTTAAATAACCTTGTGGATATCCAAAAAGAATAACGCCAATTGTTGAAGGCACTAATAACTTCTTAGTTCTAGCTTTAATAAATTCCTTAATATCATGATTTTCAAGATAATAATAAGAAGACATACCGGAAATTAAAAAGATGATAAACATAAACCAAGGATAGACAAAGTACAAATAAGCATCCATTAAGGATGTTCCATTAGTGCCATTATAGAAATAAATAACATGATAGATTACAACCATTACAACCACGGTTAAACGAAGATTGTCCAAATACTTTTTATGCATAAAAAACCTCTTTTCTTGATTTTATTTCTAACCGAAGAAAAAGCCCACCAATTATGTGAGCTAAAATCTTATAAAAATGTTAAGATTCATTGACAATTTCCTTAGAAACTCTTGTGACTTCTTCATTCATGATTTTACTAAATGTAGTATCATCGATTTCCATTTCTTCTTTACTAGCTAATGCTTCGTCCGCAAAATAATCAAAAGTCTTTTGTTTATCAGCCAACATCTTAGTAACTCTTTCATCAACAGTTTTCTCACACAACAAACGATGTACTAAGACACTTCTAGTTTGCCCCATACGATAGGCTCTAGATATTGCTTGATTTTCGATTGATGGTTTAAATTGTGGTTCACATAAGACAACGACCGAAGCAGCTTGAATATTTAAACCGGTACCACCAGATTGTATTTGAGCTGCCAAGACATATTTAGAATCATCTTTAGTAAATTCATCGATTAATTCCTGTCTTTTCTTAGGAGACAAAGAACCATTGATAGGTCCTATACAGATGTCTTTAAATAATTCACAAACTTTTTCAATCGTATTTAAGTAGAAAGAAAAGACAATAACCTTACGATTATCAAGTTTAGCTTCTTCAACAATCTCTTTTAAACGTAAAGCCTTACTTGACTTAGTTAAATCTTCCATATTAAAAGAAACCCTACGGCACATCGAATAATTTTCAGATAAAACCGCCTTATAATAAACTCTCTTTTCTTCACTTAATAGAGAACACCACTGATTCTTTTCAATCATCTCAGGAAGTTCCTTTAAAACATCTTCTCTTTTTCTACGATAATAAACAGGTGTAATAATTTCCTTAAAAGATGATGCCTGCGATAAATACTCCTTACCCTTTAATTTCTTAGCGATATCAGGTCTTAGGATATTGATTAAACCAATCATCTCTTTAACATTATTTTCAAGTGGGGTACCTGACATAAATAGAATTCTATCAGTATGCTCACACAAGGCTCTTACACTTATTGATCTTCTTGTCTCATAATTTTTAACATAATGAGCTTCATCTACTATCAACAATGAATATCTAGTATCTATAGAAAACATCGATGTCATCTCAAATGTAGTAACACCAACCCCACCATACTTCTTCCATTTCTCTAACATCTCTTGTTTATGTTCACCATAGATTTTAATAACACTTAAAGTGCTCTTTTCACTTATTTCCTTACACCAGTTGATAATAACACTAGCAGGACAAACTACTAAAAACTTATTCTCACCAATATTATTTAAAGAAACCATGGTAGCGATAGCTTGTATTGTCTTACCTAGACCCATCTCATCGCCCAATAAAACTTTCTTTTGGTTAAGAATATACTTTACGCCCCACTTTTGGTAATTACGTAATTGACATTTTAAACCTGCTTCCTTGATTTCCTGTTGTTTAACTTCTTCGACAATCTCTTTTGGTAAACCAAAATTATTATCCATATTTAAAGTAACATCAGGAACGATTTCTTCTAAACAATTGATTAATATAATTGAGTTATCTTTAAAATATTCAAAAGGATTACTATCATCTTTAATAGTCTTATCTAACTTATTGAAGATATCGCTTATCTTTTTTCCCTCTATTCCATTTAGTAATAAAGATAAATTGTTACCATCCTTCTTATCAATAGCGTTTTTAATACTTAACATATCAACATCAGCTATATCATCAACAATCATATCTAGTTTTTGATACTTAATTAGTTTTGATAATAAAAAATAGTAATCATCACTTTGATTATCAACACTGATTCTTAATTTAGCCTGTTTACTAACATCATAGCTTATGTCATTTATTAGTTTTCTAATCACATAAGAAGTATCTACCCCAATACCCTCAATTTGACCAATTTTAAAAATATTAGCTTTCTTTAAATCAGCTATATTCTTATATCCTGCATCATATAGATATTTAATATGAATACCAGCTTTTCGATTAGTTAATTCTTCAAGTGGTATTGTTTCTAAGATTTTCTCGGTTTCTTTTTCAATGATGTCATAAGTGATTGTTTTTACATCACTCGCATATTTATCTTTAATGCCTTGTGCCTTATCAAGATAAACAAGAATATTCTTGGCTCTATCAATAATTTCCATATTCTAAATCAAAATTCCTTTTAGATGATCAACTTCATGGTGAACCTCCCCACCTAAATGCTTAAGCATTATAGATAGGGCTTCCAAGGGTTTGTGTTCCCCTAGACTTACGCCTACCATTGATACGGTTAAGACACAGTAATAAT
>ERZ827168.1618-NODE-1618-length-30262-cov-5.053531_pt1 | contig 30262 bp, 23 predicted proteins | sample MGYA00519868_ERZ827168 | MGnify/ENA primary metagenome ERZ827168 (study PRJEB31778, sample SAMEA3449271) | human gut metagenome | biome: human gut; feature: human-associated habitat; material: faeces | place: United Kingdom | collected 2010/2012 ...
ATTTTTCTACACATTTATTGGTCATAAATGTGTCTACCTATATCAGGACAAGACAAAATCTTGAATACAACGGTCATCAGTATAATTGGCGATTAAAAACCTTAGTGTTATATTACGCCATTCTTCATACTGTTGATTATTAGATAAGGTGTAATAATCAAAGAAATCACTTCTTTGAAAATTTAGTCCTGCCTTTATTTCTTGGGCTGTTTGGATTAAAGAATCTATTGTTATTTCCATACTATCAAATATAATAATGCAAAATTAATCATTTTATAAACATCAAAAGAATTATGCAGTTAAGAAAATCATCGAAGAAACAAGCTAAAATCAAATTGGCTCTTCAAGGTCCATCAGGGAGTGGTAAAACCATGTCTGCTCTCTATCTTGCTTATGGGCTGTGTGGAGATTGGAGTAAGATTGCTGTAATAGACAGCGAGAATAACTCCGCTGATTTATATGCCCATTTGGGAGGATATAATGTACTCCCCTTAGATGGTAAGTATGACCCCGAAACCTACATGGATGCCATCAAGGTATGTGAACAGGCAGGTATGGAGGTTATTGTTATCGACAGTATTTCCCAATGCTGGGACTATCTGCTGGACTGCCACGCCAACATGCAGGGCAACAGCTTTACAAACTGGGCGAAGATTACTCCTCGACAGAATGCCTTTGTGCAGAAGATATTGCAAAGCAAGTGTCATATCATCTGCACCATGAGGACGAAGCAGGACTATGTGCTGTCGGAGAAGAACGGCAAAATGGTGCCTGAAAAAGTGGGCCTCAAATCCATGCAGCGGGACGGGTTGGACTATGAATTTACCATTGTCTTTGACATCGACATCAAACATCATGTGACTGCCTCCAAAGATAGAACGGGGCTATTCATGGGTAAACCCGAATTTACCGTATCTCCCAAGGTCGGAATGTACATTCTAAATTGGTGTAATACAACAATCACAAATACCACGCATTATGGAAACAGCATTGCAACTCCAGCCTGTCAATAGGCTTTTTCCGAACAGATTGGTTCCCAATTTTCATCCTAGCCTTAGCCGAGCAATAGAGGCTGAAATAGCAGATGTCGCAGAGGAGGTTATCACTCCCCAATTCACCTCTAGGCTGCCTTTCATCGAGGCGAACACAAAGGAAGTCAGCATACAGCATTTGAAAGAGGATTGTGTTGTACCTGTCTTCTCGAAAGACAATGAAATCACAATCTCCCATGTCTGCTTCATTGAGACTGTATGGAATGCAGTTGGCAAGGTATTCCCACGAGAGAACATCGAAAAGCCCTCCATCAGAGTAAGTCATGTAATCAAGGGCAGAACTCCAGAGGCTATCCACAATAATGTACGGGAGTTGTTGGATGAGGACAAGACAATCTACTATGAGCGTATGATGTTCTGTTTTGAAATACCCTCTATCTGCGAAGACATTAGAGGCAACAGGCTTAATCTGACCATTGGAGGGGTAAGGGCGTACAACCATGAAAACCTCTACTCCAAAAAGGGGATGGAGAAGTTCAAAATCTTCATCGGCTTTAAGAACATGGTATGCTGTAATCTCTGTGTCAGCACAGACGGCTATCAATCGGAGTTAAAGGTTATGGAGGCAGGAGGATTGTTCAATAGTGCAGTAGCCTTGTTCCAAGACTACAACATGGCAAAACACTTATATGAAATGGGTGCATTGCAGGAGAACTATATGACCGAGCGTCAGTTTGCCCAGTTCTTGGGTAAATGCAGGCTGTATCAATTCCTCCCCAAAGCCGAACAGAAGATGTTACCTCAAATGCTGATGACAGACACCCAAATAGGGATGATTGCCCGAGCCTACTACAATGACGAAAGCTTTGCAGTACCGCAGGGCAGTAAGGAAATCAATATGTGGAATGTCTACAATCTCCTTACAGGGGCTAACAAGTCATCCTACATTGACAACTTCCTCGACAGAAGCCTCAATGCCACCCAACTTGCAGAGGGATTGAACAAGGCTCTGTATGGGGACAAGGAGTATTCGTGGTTTATTGAATAACTCAATCCTACGTTATGGCATTGTTTATTGTAACTTTGGTGAACCTAATCATTGGGGTTGCGGCACTATGTGTTTTTTATGGTCATCCGAAAGATGATGATGAAAAGCACTCTTTGTAGTTTATTATTAGATGGAAGCCCCGATGCCTCAGTGGTGTCGGGGCTTATGTAAAACAAGTGGCCTATGAGAATAAGAGATACATAAATAACAGAAAAATTGCCTGTCATTACAAACAATACAGCCCATGCCTAATGGTGGCTATATGGCTTGTTGTCTTTAATTCGTCAAGCTATTTCATTGCTATGTGCGGATTTATGCGTAATTTTGCAATGGAAATCAAAACAGATTGACAATGATATAAAGTTAAACAAGACATATTAGAAAAAGAAGTGTTTGCTTCTTGCTGGAGTTATTCGGAAAATCGCCAATTAGAAGAATATAACCTCTGTTGCAAGTAAGTGAATGCTCATGCCATAGGTGTGGGCTTTCCTTGTTTGTATGGTTATAGGTGTTTGGCGATACCTTCGAATAAGCAATCAAGGTTTAGCCCGCACCTTCTTTTTGTGGTATGGCTGCAAAAAGAGAAAAAATGGAAAGAATCAAAAGACAAGTTCAGAGCGCCATTCATCTGTATGAATGCCAAAACATTCCAGCCTTACAACAACAGTTATATGAACTGTATTCCAACTTTAATCAAATCGGAGGAGGAAAACTAATCGTCAATTATCCGAATAAAGACCAACTAGCAGAATGCTTTACCATGATGCTTAGGTTCGATTGGATGAATTACAATGACATCCGCGAAGTTTGGGCAGAAAATGGATTTTACTGTATCATAGAGTATTTGAACAAACAGGCAAATTCTCCCATTGATAAAGCGGTTGGTGCATTGAATCTTTTTCTGCATTTATGCGTGGCAAGGGAACATCTTAAGCCCAAAGTACAAGAGGTGCTGAACAAGGCTGTAATATTGATGAATCCTATTTTCAAGGACCATTACATCAATAATAACGCAGATTATCTTATTGACCAATTCCTATATTTGTCTGCAAAGATGATACAGCCACTTATGAAAATTCACAACAATATATTACAAGAAAATTACAAGAAAGAATATGACAACATTTTATTGAATATGGACATTGAACAACGTTGCACACCAAATTCAATAATAGAAAAGGCTTCTTTCATAGCAAGTGTAATAGGCACTGTATTGGAGGATATGTAATAACACAAAATATGGACACACGAGAATTAGACGTTGCATTAATGCAACAAATCACCATTGAATCGGTATTAAAACCGTCAGGTGATGCTTTTAAGTTACAACTAAGCAGTGATTTCAATATTGCGGCACTACAAGAACTGGCATACGATTATTGTTTGAAAAGCAAAGGCTTCCTATGCTCGCATCATATGGATGCCGATACTTCGATGGGAAATTCAGCTTATTCATGAAATTACACATGACGAGATATAAAGACAATGGATTGTGTACACAAAACCAAGCCATGAAGCATCTTTACAATAAGACAAAAACAATTAATTAGGAAATTATTATGTGGTGGATTATTGGTATCGCAATAGTGGGATTTATTATCTATAGCATAAATAGAGACCATAAAGAGCATGTTAAAATTCATGTTTCCAATTTTGGTGGAATGATGGAGAAATACGATGTGCTAATAGCCTATTTAAAATCCGGTGGATTATCAGTATCAAAAGTAACTAAATCAAGTGTTATACTTTCATCCAGAAGTATGACATGGACATTAGATTATGTTGGATATAATCTGGAAGTTCGGATGAATGGATTTATGCCGATATTGGGTAAAATTAATCATAAATGGATTTTTCATGATGGGTATCCACAAGACAAAATGATTGAAGAAATTGAAAACTATATGGATTGGCAAATTGGACAACTAGTAAATGCCGCACATAACAATCCATATAATCATCTTAATAAGCATTAACAACATGGAAGCATTAGATTTGAATAAAATGGCAGTATGTATGGGAAAAGTAATAAAACTACTGTCAGAATTAGAACCGCAAATTATTGGCGGAAACGATGTATATGAGCATAAAGATGATTTTTGCTGCATTGCATATATGTGTAGAATCGGAATCCTTGATAGGCTTGAGGCTAATATCTATATGGGAAATCCGAATCTTCCCATTAGAATCCCGACAGGAATTTTCAGTTCAAGAAAAGAAACAATGACTTCTGCCTTGAATCTGACTATAGGTAAACTAAAACAAATAGTTAGTAAGGATGTTGTGGTCAGTAACTACGTGGAGGAAATTCTAAATAAAAGCGGAGCTTTTTATGCTTATGACAAAATACTTCCAGATTCATTTAAACGGCAGATATAATATTCAATGAACAGATATTTAGATTCAACCAGCGGTAATAAATTTCTTTCTGAAACTTATAATGTAAAATGCAATGATTGAAGCCATCGCAATACTTGCTATAGGAATTGCAATACTCTTATACGCAGAAAGACAATCCAATAAAAAAACAATAGAGGAACAAAGTTACAAGATAAGGCATCTTACAGGCCACCTGAATGAAGATGATAAAAGGGAAAATCAACAACTACTTGATGATTATCATTATGATAGGATTATACGACAGTTGAAAACAGAAGATGAGTATGCTGAATTTACGCCTGATGATATAATCGAAGCAAAAGCCAAGGAGAAATTCAAACGCCTTTATGGATATGATTATAAGTCATTATAAGTTTATGACCGAGCTATTTATCACAGTCAAAGGCATAGGCTTTACAATCTTTCAAGACAGGACAAGGAAGCATAACTTAATAAGTCCTGCTTTCTTGTCCTTTTTCAAAGAGGATTACCCTCCTAATGAGGATGGGTACCTAACCAATCAAAGGGCTTTAGAAACTATTGTCCGCAACAGTAAAGAAGCATTCCCTGTTCTGCCTCCCCACTTGAAGATGTATTGTTTTAAGGATGTTTTCAAGGTTGTAGGGCATGGCATTACAAGATGTAGCGATAATAGGCTAAGATGGTGCAGAATCGTGCAATTCAGTTTTGAATATAACGGTCAAACATATAAGCAACTGTTTTATATTGACAAAAGCCTTTGTGTAACAGCCTTATTAGGCAAATGCTTGGAGTGATATACGATAACCCTTTCAGCCTTAATATGGCTTTATAATAATATAATAAACCACGTGAAACCATGAATAGATTTGTACCTTTAGCAATTGTTATGTTATGTTTAGGAGCTTGTCATAATCAAACCAAGACTGCTACAACCTCACAAGCATTTACATCTGATGTTACTTGTCCTAAGACGTCGATTAATGAAACTAATAAAAATACGGATACTACTGTTATTTCATCTTCGGTCTGTAAGAATGAGATTCGTTTCAGAGATTGGACAGATGAAGATTGGTTAGACAATGATTATTTCCGAGCTTTGCGTACATGTATCGACGATTGGCTGAATGGAAAAGTAGAGAATGAACATTTATTAAAATGTTTCGAAGAGTTAGAACCTTACAAATTTGCATTCAAAGGAAAGTTTGTAATTGCAAATGTGAAACAACATATTTTGGGAGGTCTGAATGCCTATATAAGCTTTTTGGATGCTCCCGATTATATATTCGAAACATGGATATATAGTGGGGTTGAAGATGGAAAAGTCACTGGCTATTATGTGTATGATATCAGAATTACTGAAATCAGAACTGGTTGGACAAAAGAACAGATCCTTACACTCATAAAAGAACATTCAGAGCATAAACTATGGTAAAACGAAAGGTATTGGCATACTCATCTACTGACTAGAGATATATAGCCAACCAGTTTTTAACTCATTTTTTTAGGATTATCAGTACGCAGGGGGGGGGAGTAACTTTTATGTCTTATAAGACTTATTCCCCCTTTTTTCAGCTAGGCTGTAATTTGTGTAATCCATGTTCTTCTGCCAACTTTATAATGTAAGGCTAGGCTTGATAGAACTATGCCATATTACCTATGCTGCCTACTAGGGTTAAAGAATAGCTGGACTGAACATCTACAAGTTGCATCTATCCCTTTTTCACATCGGGCTAGGTCGAGTTGTAGAGTAAAAGATAACTTGATTTATTAACCAAGAAAACAACCAATCTTGTTTTCCAAAATGTTTTAACCAAGCTGCTTGATACGGAGGATAAAACAGTGATTATTAGCCACTAGATAGGCTATTGATTAATTACTGAAAATCCTTGTGTCCCCGGTTCGATTCCTGGTGGTACCACTTGAATGACAAGCAGTCGGAGTCAAACCCGACTGCTTGTTTTTTGTGCGGGCAGGCGTCATGAGGTTTTTTGCGGGTAGGGTAGCGGGTATTCCTTGGGTTGCTGTAGTGCGGCGTTGCATTTGACGCATCGGGGCGTTTGGCGTTTTCGATGCAAAATCGTAGAAATATATGTCGCCGAATGCCATTGGGGCAATATCGTTTTGCGGAACGCACGGATTTTAGTAGCTTTGCATATCTATTAGAACCTGAAATACAAATGGGAAACAAAATCAACGATCCGATAGCCCGACTGATGGGCCTGAGATACAAATCGCATCCGTGGCACGGTTTGGAGGTGGGCGACAGCGCTCCCGAGGCGGTAACCGCATTCATCGAGATGGTGCCGACCGACACCGTGAAGTATGAGCTCGACAAGGTGAGCGGATACATACGCATAGACCGTCCGCAGAAATACTCCACCGTGGTGCCCGCGCTTTACGGGTTTATTCCGCAGAGCTTCTGCGGCGATTCGGTGGCGCGTTTCTGTATGGACAAATGCGGCCGCGAGGGTATCAAGGGCGACGGCGATCCGCTGGACGTATGCGTCCTGACCGAGCGAACGATATCGCACGGCGATATCATAGCTTGCGTGAAACCCATAGGCGGTTTTCGCATGCTGGACGGCGACGAGGCCGACGACAAGATAATAGCCGTGCTGCTTAACGACGCCACCTACCACGGTTACGACGACATCTCGGAGCTGCCGCATGTGGTGGTCGACAGACTCAAGCACTACTTCCTGACCTACAAGGATATGCCCGCGTCGGACGAAGGCGAGTGCAAGAAGACCGTGGAGATCGTGGCCACTTACGGCCGTCAGGAGGCATACGAGGTGATAATGCGCTCGCTGGAGGATTACAAATGCCATTTCGAAGGGTTGGAAGAGATTTTGCGTCACGTGTAAATATGATTATTTGTAAGGACATATTATTTTAGGTATTTCGACATCGTTTTACGATGTCGGCAGTTCGCCGCCACCCCGCGCGGCGGACTGCTAACGCAATCCTCCGCTGTCGGCGAACAGCTGTTGTTCTTGCGGATAGCCGAAAAAATATTTATAAACATTATGGAATCGCTGAAAGAGCTATATAAAAAAGGTAACGGCCCGTCGAGCAGTCATACGATGGGTCCCAAGAAAGCGGCCGAGAGTTTTCTCGCACGGGGAAACAGGGCCGATTCGTTCCGTGTGACGTTGTACGGATCGCTCGCCGCCACGGGGCGCGGTCACCTCACCGACGTGGCCATAACCGACGTGCTGAACAAGGTGGCGCCGACCGAAATAGTATGGAAGCCCGACACGGTGCTCGATTTCCACACCAACGGCATGCTGTTCGAGGCTTTGCGCGACGGCGCGACGGTCGACAGCTGGACCATATTCAGCGTGGGCGGCGGAACCATTGCCAATCCCGAGACGCCGTACGTGTCGGACAACACGGTCTATCCGCTCGGTACGATCGCCGAGATCCTCGACTGGTGCGACCGCGAGGGCAAGAGTTTCTGGGAGTACGTGCAGGATTACGACAAGGCCGATATCTGGGAGTATCTGGAGGATATTTGGGCCTCCATGTGCGACACCATCGATAACGGACTCAACAACGACGGCGTACTGCCGGGCGGTCTAAAGGTTGCCCGCAAGGCCTGCACCTATTGGGTCAAGTCGAAAGAGTATGCGCCGTCTGTGAGCAACCGCTCGCGGCTCTATGCCTATGCTCTGGCCACCGCCGAGGAGAACGCCTCGGGCGGACTGGTGGTGACGGCCCCCACGTGCGGATCGTGCGGCGTATTGCCCGCCGTGCTCTATCATCTGGCTGATGTCAACAGCTACCGTCCCATACGCATCCTGCGGGCGCTCGCCACGGCGGGAGTCTTCGGCAACGTGGTGAAGGCCAACGCCTCGATTTCGGGAGCCGAGGTAGGTTGCCAGGGCGAGATCGGCGTAGCCTGCGCCATGGCCGCCGCTGCCGCATGCCAGCTTATGGGCGGAACGCCAGCGCAGATAGAGTATGCCGCCGAGATGGCTCTGGAGCACCATCTGGGCCTCACGTGCGACCCCGTGTGCGGACTGGTGCAGATTCCCTGCATCGAACGCAATGCCGTGGCGGCCGCGCGTGCCATCGACTCGGCCACCTTCGCCATACTCTCCGACGGCCGCCATCGCGTCAAGTTCGACAAGGTGGTGGACGTGATGAAGGAGACGGGCCACAACCTCCCGAGCCTCTATCGCGAGACTTCGGGCGGCGGTCTGGCGAAGCATTACGACATGGATTGACGGCCGCGGCGTACGGTCCGAAGTCGCGATTTCGCGAAAAACGTTTGCCGTTTAGACGATTTATTCATAATTTTGCTGATGAATTGACCTATTACCAATTTAATCTAAAAAATCTATGAAAAGACTTTTTCGTCTTCTGACATTGGCTTCGCTGCTGGCATTCGTCATGCCCGCCGAGGCGCAGCTGGTGACGGGCAAGCGCGGATCGGACGATTTCCGAATCGGCGTTGCCGGCTACACCTATCGCAATTTCGACATCGACCGGACGCTGAAGTATCTCCAGAGCATGGGGGTGAAGTATCTGTCGGTGAAGGATTTCTGGCTCCCGCTCAACTCTACGGCCGAGCAGATGAAGGCCTTCAAGGCCAAGTGCGCCGCTCACGGCGTGGACGGTTACATCCTCGGTCCCATCTACATGCGTAACGAGGCCGACGTGGACCGCGCGTTCGCCTATGCCGAGCGCTACGGTTCGGACGTATTCATCGGCGTGCCCACTTACGAACTTATCGACTATGTGATAAAGAAGGTGGCCGACACGGGCATAAAGGTGGCTATCCATACCCACGGACCCGACGGACAGCCGTTCCCCAACATACAGAAAGTGGTGGAGTTGGTGAAGGATCCCAAACTCGGCGTCGGCTGCTGCATGGACCTTGGCCATTCGGTCCGCATGGGCGAGGATATCGTGAAGGATATCAAGAAATACAAGGATTGGATCTACGACATCCATATCAAGGACGAGAGCGAGGCTTCGAAGAAGGGCCAGACCTGGGAGATGGGTCGCGGCGTGATGGATTTCAAGCCCATAGTCGAGGTATTGCGCAAGATCGGTTACAAGGGCGTCGTGTCGCTCGAATTCGAGAAGAACGGCAAGGATCCCCATCCCGGTGTCGCCGAGTCGATCGGTTACCTGCGCGGCGTGTGCGACGCCACCAAGTAGTCGCAAGACAATGCCATGCTTTTATTCGGCTCCGCTTTGCGGGGCCGTTTTTCGTATGCCGTTAAGTGCTGGCGGGCCGTGATATGCAAAAAGCGGAGGGTACGAGGCTTTCGCGATCGTACCCTCCGCTTGTGCGTGACGTGACGGCCTTTCTATTTGGCTTTGGCCGCCGTATCGTCGTTCTTTGCCGCCGCAACGCCTTCGGTTTCGCGATACTTTCTGTGCTTCTGCCTTTTTTCCGAATCGGCGTTTATGAAGTGGCGTGATATGGCTTGCGCGAGATTCTGGGGCGCTATGTCGCGTTCTATCTTGCCGCCGAACGCTACCGATATGCCTCCCGTCTCCTCGGATACCACCACCACGATGGCGTCCGACGTCTCGGTAATGCCTATGGCGGCGCGGTGGCGCGTGCCGTAGGATTTGGGCACGGGCGACTGCGTTACGGGCAGGATGCACTTGGCCGCTACCACGCGGTTGTTCATTATCACCGCGGCTCCGTCGTGCAGCGGTGCGTTCTTGAAGAATATATTCTCCAGCAGCGACACCGACACCTGCGCGTCGAGGGTTATGCCGCTGTCGATTATGTCGCGCAGATCGCTGTCCTGGGCCAGTACCATGAGCGCACCCGTTTTGGAGGCCGACATCTCGATGCTGGCCGTAATGACGGGGTGGAGCGTGGGTTCGGCCCCGTGGTGCTGGTTGAATATGTTGTTTATGAAATTGAGACCCTTGCGGCGCATTCCTATCATTTGCAGGAAATTGCGCAACTCGGGCTGGAATACGATTATGATGGCTATCACGCCCACGCTGACTATCTGGCTCAGAATGGTAGACAGCAGCTTCATGCTGAGTGCGCTCGTGACGACCCACACTATGTATATGATTATTATGCCCGACAGTATGTAGGGGGCGTTGGTGCCGCGGGTCATGCGGTAGAGCCCGAACATGAACAGCGCTACGAGGAGGATATCGATGAAATCGATAAAGGTGAACGGTATGAAATCCATTTTCTATTCGGTTTGGCTGCAAAGATACGAATAAGCCGAATACAAAACCAAACTTGTTTGTGTTTTGTTGAGGCGTAGTATCTAAGGCGCAGCCAAAGATACGAATAAGCGAGGGTAAAAGCAAGCTCGCCCGCATTTTGTCGCCCCATGCGAAATTCGGGCCGCGGGCCGAACATGTTTTCGTCATGCCACCGAGCCTTTAGGCGAGGATTGGCATCGCAAACGGATGGTTTTCGGAGTATTCGGCCTGCTGTTCGCCGATGGCGGAGGACGCGCACGAGCTTTGGCGAGTAGCAGTCCGCCGCGTGGAGGCGTCGGCGAACTGCGCGACTCTAAAGAGTCGCATTTTCTCAATTACTTTTCATACGTTACCTTTTGTGCGGACAAAAGGTAACCCAAAAACCGCCGCGGTGAAACGATTTCGGAGCCGTCCGCAGCGCCTACGCTGAATCGGATGCTTTCGGCACTTTTGAAGCAATCAAAAGATTTCCGATTCTTTACGCTTCGTCGCAGCGGCCGCCCTTTATCCGAAATCGCTTCTGCCGCGGGGTGGCTGACGCGCGTTAATATTGCAGTCCGCAGGACTGCGCGGGCCGCAGCAACTTCGCCGCGCAGCGGCGTTATCTTCGGCGGCTCGCACCTTTGGTGCGCCCCCCCCCGCAGCCGCCGAAGATAAATTTTATCGGATAACTGCTACTCACTTTCGGCTCGTGCGCGTCCTCCGCCGTCGGCGAACAGCAGGCCTGCGGCCCGAACAAGGTTTCGTCATGCCACCTGACGCATGCGAAGACCGACATCGCCGACGGAAAGGCAATCGGAGCGAAATATCCTGTCTAAAGGTACGAAAAATCGGACAAAAGGTCATCCGACAACGTTTTTTTTGCTTCCCGCTTGGGGCCTATGCGCAATTATTATTAACTTTGCAATAATTAACAATACTCAAACCAAATAAATTATAAACGAATTATGGTTAAACCTACATTACTCGTCCTGGCTGCGGGAATGGGATCGCGCTACGGCTCCCTGAAGCAGATGGACGGCGTAGGCCCCAACAACGAGGCCATCATCGACTACTCTATTTACGACGCCATCCGCGCGGGATTCGGCAAGGTGGTATTCGTCATCCGCCACTCTTTCGCCAAGGAGTTCACCGAGGTGTTCAACCCCGAGCGCTTCGGCGGCAAGATCGAAGTGGAGTTCGTATATCAGGAACTCGATTACCTGCCCGAGGGCTTCAGCGTGCCCGAAGGCCGCGAAAAGCCGTGGGGCACCAACCACGCTCTGATGATGGCTGCCGATGCCATTCACGAGCCTTTCGCCGTAATCAATGCCGACGACTTCTACGGAACCGACGCCTACAAGGTCATCGGCGAGTACTTAAGCGCGCTGGGCGGCGAGAAGAATCACTACTGCATGATCGGTTACGAGGTGAACAAGACTCTGTCGGAGAACGGCACCGTGTCGCGCGGCGTATGCTCGGTGGACGAGAACCGCTTCCTGACCTCGATAGTCGAGCGCACCAAGATCGAACGCAATGCCGAGGGTACCATCGTGTTCCACGATCTGGGCGAGGACGAAGCTCTGGCCGAGAACACTCCCGTGTCGATGAATCTGTTCGGCTTCACGCCCGACTACTTCGCCTATTCGGAGGAGTATTTCAAGGGCTTCCTGAGCGACCCCGCCAACATAGCCAACCCCAAGAGCGAGTTCTTCATTCCGCTCATGGTGAACAAGCTCGTGAGCGACGGCACCGCCAAGCTCAAGGTTCTGCCCACCACCGCCAACTGGTTCGGCGTGACCTACAAGGCCGACAAGCCGCAGCTCGTGGCCAAGATCGAGCAGCTCATCGAGGAAGGCGTATATCCCCGCAACCTCTGGGGCAAATAATATTTCGGAACCGCCATCGCGGCGGCCGCACAATCCCCAAGCGGACGGATCTTTTTTACAGGATCCGTCTGTTTTTATTTTTTCTCGCCATCTAAATTCAAATAATCACGAACAAAGGATTAGACAAAGATAATTTCATATAAAATACATGCACGTTATTTTGCGCGGCTGCATATTATATATTATATTTGTAAATACAACCGATATCCTGCGGCCATGAAGAACATTTTCGGATATCCAAGAATTGACCGACGACAATCGTATTACAATTACAGGTGGTTTTTCAGAACCGTCACATACAATAACCCCAATAAATGATTGCGCAGATGAAACCGAATATTCCGATCTTTATTTTAATATCGCTGCTGACATTTACGTTATCTTCTTGTGTGGACGGTTGCAAAGGGATACGTATAAGATCATACCACCTTATAGACTGCTACGAAGAGTGGTCGTCGTTCGAATTATCCTACGATGGCAGGCTTATAATTAAGTTCATTCCCGAAAACAGATATTACTCATATGAAGTTCAAGATTTCTTTTGCCCTACACAAACAATAGAAAACTTAAATAGGTTCAACGAATTGGCCGCAAAAAATAAGGATGTGGGATATGATTGGGTAAAAATATATTTTAGAGGGGGGCATACTCGCTCGGCAACATACCCCGGCATAGCTGTCATGCAAATTACGAGCGACCGTGACTATGACGAAACGCATCCTGCCGGAACACCGTTGAACGACATATTTATTGCAGATTATAATTCATACACGCAGTTCCTCGGAGATACCGACCATTCGGATGTGTACCCCGAAGACAATATATTGGGCCATACCGAAAAACCGTGCAATGAGATAGAAGAACATGAATTGTCTGTAATATATCCGTATGTTGCTTTGTGGCCCATGCACGCCCCCACGGCATGGACTGGAAAGCACCTGATAACCGTGACTCTGACCGACGAAAACGGCGAGGTGCACACCGCCACGGCTGAAAGGGATTTCTCGGAATAACAGACAATACCCGCCCCGTCGGCATCGAATATACGGAAATTATTCCGTATATTTGTTTGCATATCCGTCTGCCATGAAAAGATTGCTTCTGCTCATATCATGCCTTGCCTGCGTATCCGCCGCCGCGCAGGAACAGCTGCCCGATTCGTTGCGTCGACTGCTCGGCTATGCCTACGCCGCGAGCAGTTTCGGCAAGGCGCTGCCGCAGGAGAAAGTACACCTGCACCTCGACAACACGAGCTACTATCGGGCGGACCGCATCTGGTTCGGCTGTTACGTCGTCGAGGCAGGCACCAACCGTCCCACGGCCCTGAGCCGCACGCTGTATGTGGAGCTGCTGAACCCGGGCGGGACCGTCATCGAAAAAAAGGTGCTGCCGATCGTCGGAGGGCGGTGCAACGGTAATTTCGCATTGACGCACCTGCCGTTCTACTCGGGATTCTACGAGATAAGGGCCTACACCAAATACATGCTCAATTTCGGCGAGGAAACCGTATGTTCGCGCACGATCCCCGTCTTCGACGAGCCCGAGGACCCTGCGGACACGGCCGACAAGAGGATGATGCGCCCGCGGACGGCAAGCGGCAAGTATCCGTCCAAGCGCACCTTCGCCAAACGAGGCGGAAGCGTCAATGTGCGGTTCTTCCCCGAGGGCGGCAACCTCGTCGAGGGACTCCCCTCGCGCGTGGCGTTCGAGGCGACCGACGCCGACGGACTGCCGCTCGCGGCATCGGGCACCGTCCGCGACAGGCAGGGCAACGTCAAGGCCGAGTTCGCGACCGAATACGGCGGCCGCGGAGCTTTCGACTACACCCCCGCCGATGGCGACAAGGCCGAGATCACGGCCGCGGACGGCAGGAGCCGACACGTCGTGCTACCCGAGATGCAGCCGCAAGGCATCGTAATGCGCGTCGACAACCTTTCGTCGGCCGACAGTATCGCCGTCGAGGTGCGCAAGAGCGCGGGAATGCCCGCCGCGATGTTAGGCGCGGCCGTGATATGCGGCGGCGCGCTGTCGAGTTACAGCATACTCGATCTGGCCGACGAAGAGCCGATAGACTTCAAGATCGACAAGCGCCGCATGCCTGCGGGGGTGGCGCGCATAATACTCGTCGGCCTCGACGGCATGCACATCGCCGACCGCCTGCTGTTCACGCATGCGGGAAGACGCGCCGCGATAGAGGTCGCGGCCGACAAACCGCAGTACGAGCCCTACGACTCCATAAGACTCGATTTCAACCTCCGCGACGCCGACGGCCGTCCGCTCGCCGCCCCCATATCGGTCTCGGTGCGCGACGGCGAAAACGAAACGGCCTATTACGGCAACATGCTGACCGACCTGCTGCTGTGTTCGGAGATAAAGGGCTACGTACACCGCCCCTCGTACTATTTCGAGTCGGACGACTCGCTGCACCGCACGGCCCTCGACCGCCTGCTGATGGTGCAGGGCTGGCGCCGCTACGACTGGGCCGCGCGCGCGGGAACCCGCCCGTTCGACCTCGAATATCTGCCCGAGCAGGGAGTGGAGGTACACGGACGCGTACTGCGCTACGGCACCGACAAGCCGCTGACCGACATCCGCCTTTCGTCGGTGCTGCTCAAACGCGGCGAGGAAGGCGGCGACGGGTTGCAGGACAATATGGCCCATGCGGGCACGGTGGAGGTGGACAGCACGGGGCGCTTCACCTTCGTAGGCAACCTGTGGGGTAAATGGGCGCTCAACCTCTCGGTAACCAACGACAAGAACCGCCGCAAGGCCAGCCGCATACTGCTCGACCGACTGTTTTCGCCCGCGCCGCGGGAGTATCTTCCCGCGGAGATGAACATCGAGACGGCCGACGCGCCCGACGAGCACCGCACCTCGGAATCGGAATCCGTGCGCACCAACGTCGACACGACGGCGCTCTATTACGACGAAGGCGAGACCGACATGACGAAAAAGGTGCATCGCATAAAGGAGGTGGTGGTGAAGGGCGAGAAGCGCTCCCGCGAGGACGAGATATACCGCAGCCGCTCCACCTCGACATCGTTTTACGACATTCCCGCCGAGATGGACGCCATACGCGACGCGGGGGAATCGGTCACCGACATACACGAACTTCTGGCCTCGCTAAGCGACAAGTTCGTAATATCGCGCCAGAGCGTGAACACGCTCAACGCCATGTCACGATCGAAGGATTCGACCGAAATAGACGTGATAGAGATCAACGGACAATGGCGGATAACCTACAAGGGGAAAGCGCCGCTGTTCGTGGTCGACTACAAAAAGGTGCGCGGCGATGTGCCGCTTTACGACCTGATACGGCTGTCGGCGATCAAGGCCATATACATCAACGAAGATTTGGGGGTTATCACGCAATACGCCGACATTACCAAGATGTCGCCGATGGAGATATCGAGCCACTACTCCTGCGTGGTGTTCATCGAGACCTACCCCGAGGGGAGAATCCCCGTCGAGGCGGGACGCGGGGTGCGCAAGACATGGATCGACGGCTATGCCGAACCCGACGAGTTCTACATGCCCGACTACTCCGTCATGCCCAAGGAGAACGATTATCGCCGAACCCTCTACTGGAATCCCGAGCTCAAGTCCGACGAGCAGGGCCGCGCCTCGGTGAAGTTCTACAACAACTCCCGCTGCCGACGGATGAAGATATCGGCCGAGACGCTCGCCGACGACGGAGCCATAGGGGTGCTGAACCGCTGACCGCGGCGGCGCGGCGGTTATCGGCGGCCGACGTACGGACAGTAGACCCCAAACATTCTAACTATATCCGCCGCCTCGCGCGTGTCGTGCACGCGCAGGATGGATGCCCCCTGACGCAGCGACTCCCAGTTGAGCGCCGCAGTGCCTGCCGACGCCTCGGCGGGTGTGACTTCGAGCAAGCGGTATATCATCGACTTGCGTGATATGCCCGACAGTACGGGATACCCCATGCCGCACAGGCGATGCAGCCCCGCCATAAGTTCGTAGTTCTGCTCCAGGCTCTTGGCGAAACCGAAGCCCGGATCGAGAATGAGTTCGCGCACGCCGCGCGCGTGCAATTCCGCTGTCCTGCGCTCGAAATAGGCACATACCTCCGACACTATATCGCTCTCGTACGACACGAGCGACTGCATGGTCTGCGGCGTGCCGCGCATGTGCATGGCGATATAGGGCACGCCGTACCGCGCCGCCACGTCCACGATCGCGGGATCCAGCTCGCCCGCCGATATGTCGTTTATGATCAACTCTCCGAAACTCTCTATCGCTCGGCGCGCCACCTCGGCGCGGAAAGTGTCCACCGACACAGGAATGTCGCCCGCGACACGGCGCACCGCAGCCACACCGCGCTCCACGCGCCGCCATTCCTCCGCGACCGATATGTCGGCCGCCCCCGGGCGCGACGAGTAGCCGCCCACGTCGAATATGTCGGCACCCGCTTCGGCCGCCGATGCCACGCGGCGCTCGATCGATGCCTCATCGATAGTTCGGCTGCCCGCATAGAACGAGTCGTCGGTGACGTTCACTATGGTCATCACTCGGGGGCGCGACAGATCGAGCTCCCTACCGTTGAGCTTCATACGAATATATCTTGTGCAGTTGTTCTACATCGCTCTCCAGATAATCGCGCCGCACGTTGACCACCGTGCGGTCGGCACGCGCGTGCAACTCGTCGTCGCTCATCTGGTGCGCCATACGTTTCAGCACCTCGTCGCGACTCACGCCGTCGCGCTCGGCGGCGCGGCGCACGCGCTCCTGCTGCGGAGCCAGCACGGCCAGCGTGGCGTCGACCTCGGATTCGAAGCCCGCCTCGAAGAGTATGGCACTCTCCAGCAACACGTAGGGGGCACTCTGCGCCTCGGCCCAGCGACGGAAATCCTCCCTCACGGCGGGATGCACTATGGCGTTGAGACGCTCCAGCGCCTCGGCGTGGCCGAAAACGCGGGATGCGAGATAAGCGCGGTCGAGACCTCCGTCGGCCGCGTAGCAGCCTTCGCCGAACTCGCGCGACAGCTCCCCGCGCAGCGCTTCGTCGTCGTTCATCAGGCTCTTGGCCCGCGAATCGGAGTCGTAGACGGGTATGCCCCGCTCGGCGAAGAGCGCGCATACAGTACTCTTGCCGCTTCCGATGCCGCCCGTAACACCTATCTTATACATATATCGAAGATTATATGGAATTTTACACCTCTGCCGCCTGCCGTGCGGATCAGTGTCCCGCGTTGATTTTCACGGTGGCCTTGCCGTCGGTCTTCGCCGCGGCATCGCCCTCTGCCGAAGCCGCAGGCATGGGCAGCGGCGGAACATCGCCGATCGACAGCACCTTTATGTCGTTCAGACGGACCGAGATGGAACTCTGCAACGACTGCGGATCGATAATGCAATACGAACGCACGACCTTGCCCGACTGCTCGTCGATCTCCTCCTCGACGGCGTATTTGAGCTCCGAGAGAGGTATCTTGATCTGCTTGTGCGTATACGCGCGATAACGCAGCAGCGTGGCGCCCTTGCCCTCGACGAGGCACTGCACGCGCAGGTTCTCGCCGTTCACCTCGATAGGCACGTAGTAGTCGGCCGTATAGTCCGATTCGAGCTTGACTATGTACCACAATATGAACGAAGCGCACAGCAACGCCACGAAAACGGGAGAGATGTATCCCTGAATCCATGCAGGCAACGCCCTGAGTTTATCCAACACGTTTTTCATATCGGTGACAAAGTTACGAAAAAAACAGGTTGCAGACCAACGTCGCAACCTGTTTTTTCCAATATCGTACCAATCGCAGGTACACTCCGACCGATTCGCGCGGAGCGGACGGCGATTACTTTTTCTTCTCGTCGGTACGGCGCAGAATGTCGTATGCGATGGGCGTAGCCACGAACACCGACGAATAGGTACCGATAATCACGCCGAGCAGCAGCGCGAAGATGAATCCGCGCATCGTCTCGCCGCCCAGAACGAACATGGCGATCAGCGTCACGATGGTCGTACCCGAAGTATTCATGGTACGCGACAGGGTCGAGCAGATGGCCTTGTTGATGTTGTCGCCTATGGCGCGCTTGGGGAAGAGCGTGATGTACTCGCGGATACGGTCGAAGATCACCACGGTATCGTTGATCGAGTAACCGATAATGGTGAGGATCGCCGCGATGAACGCCTGGTTGACCTCAAGATTGAACGGCATGAAGCTGTAAAGCATCGAGAATATACCGATCACCAGCAGCGCGTTGTGAGCCAACGCCGCCGTGGCGCCCAGCGCCCACTGCCATCTCTTGAATCGGAAGGTGATGTAGAGACCTATGGCGATCAGCGAGAACAGCACGGCATAGATTGCGTTATAGGTCATGTCCTTGGCGATCGAGGGACCGATCTTGTCCGACGAGATGATACCGTTCGCATCCTCCTGGGTGCTGGTGAAGCCCTCCAGAGTGATGGGATAGGTGTAGAAGCCCTTCAACGCCTCGTAGATCAGGGCATCGACCTCGGCGGTGGTCTCCTCCGACGTGTCGTCGTACTTGTACTGCGTCACGATGCGCATCTGGTTCTCGGCACCGTACTGCTTCACCTCGTTCGATTTCATGGCAGCGTCGTCGCTCACGATGGCCTTGTCCAGCGCCTCGCGAACAGCCTCGGGCGATACGTTGCTGTCGAAGCGTACCACATAAGTACGGCCGCCCGTGAAGTCCACGCCCGTATTGAGGCCGTGGAAAGCGAGCGATATGAGCGAGAGCAGAATCAGAGTGCCCGAAATGACGTACGACACCTTGCGCTTGGCGATGAAGTCGAACGACACGTTGGCCAGCCAGTTCTCCGACCACGAACGCGAGAACGACACCTTGCCCCACTTCGCCTCGATCCACTCCAGCAGCATGCGGGTGATGAAGATAGCGCAGAAGAACGAGGTCAGGATACCGATGATAAGCGTGGTGGCGAAGCCCTGAACGGGACCGTTACCGAACACGAACAGCACGATACCCGTGATGATGGTGGTAAGGTTACCGTCGATGATGGCCGAGTAGGCATTCGAGAAACCGTCCTTTATAGCGAGCGAGAGGCCCTTGCCTCCGCGAAGCTCTTCCTTGATACGCTCGTAGATGATGACGTTGGCATCCACCGCCATACCCATCGTGAGCACGATACCCGCGATACCGGGCAGCGTCAGCACTGCGCCGAACGACACCAGCACGCCCACCAGCAGGAATACGTTAAGGATAAGCGCCACATCGGCCATCCAGCCCGCAGTCTTATAGAACAGGCCCATGTAGAGCAGCACCAGCACGAATGCCAGCACGAACGAGAGCAGACCCGCATTGATCGACTCCTGGCCGAGCGAGGGACCTACCACCGTATCCTGTATTATGCGCGCGGGAGCGGGCACCTTACCCGACTTGAGCACGTTGGCCAGGTCCTGCGCCTCCTGAATAGTGAAATTACCCGTAATCTGCGAAACGCCGCCCTCGATCTTGTTCTGAACGTTGGGGGCCGAATATACGTAACCGTCGAGCACTATGGCTATGGGTTTGCCCACGTTCTGACCCGTGAGCTGCGCCCACTGCGACGCGCCGTTGGATGTCATGGTCATGCCGACCTCGGCCGTAGCGCCGCGGTCCGAATAGCGCTCCTGCGCCGTCGATACCGAGCTGCCGTCCATGGCGGGCTTGCCGTCGATCGAACGCAGGGCATACAGAGCCACGCGGCCGTCGAACATATCCTCGCCCTTGATACCCCACTTGAGCTCCAGATCGCTCGGGAACAGATTCTGCACGTCGGCACGGGCCAGATAGGCGTTCACCGCAGGCATGTCGGCCGATGCAGCCACGCCGACGATGCAACCGCCCGCATACGAAGGATCGAGCAGAGCGAAGAGGGGATTGTTCTCGCGGGTGAAGCGCGACGAGGCGTTCTGCTCGGCGGCGGCATCGTTCTTCTCGGCCACCTCGGCAGCCAGACCCTCGGCCTGCTCCGCAGTCTCGGCAGCCACCTCGGGCTCAACCACGGCGACATTGCTCTCGTCGTTATCCTGCTTTATCATGCGGTCGGCCTCGGCCAGCCAGGGCAGAACCTCGCCCGCATTGTAGGTCACCCAAAACTCCAGCGAAGCCGAGCCCTGCAACAGCTTGCGCACGCGCTCGGGCTCCTTCACGCCCGGCAGCTCCACCATGATGCGGTTCGAGTTGGGCAGGCGCTGGATGTTGGGCTGCGTCACGCCGAAGTGGTCGATACGGCTGCGCAGGATGTTGAACGACGCGGCGATGGCGGCGTCGGTCTCCTGACGCAGGACCTTCACCACCTCGTCGTCGGTGCTGTTGGGGGTGATGTCCTTGCGGTCGGGGCTCACGAAGATGGCGGCCAGAGGCGCACCGTTGGAACACTCCTTGTAAGCCTTGGCGAACACGCCTATGTAGTCGTTGGTACCCGCCTTCATGGCCTCGTTCGCGCGGTTCATCGCCTCGACAAACGCGGGATCTTCCTGGCTCTCGCCTGCCAACGATTTGATAAGGTCCTGAACTTCGATTTCGAGCATCACGTTCATACCGCCCTTGAGGTCGAGACCGAGGTTCACTTCCTTCTCCTTGCACTCCTTGTAGGTGTAGTCCTTGAGTCCGAGAAGACTGTAAACGGGCTTATTCATGATCGAGTCGAGATAATAAGCCTCGGCGGATGCTCTTTCAGCCTCGTCGAACGCCTCCGCATACTCTGCGGCAGCCTTCTCCACGCTTCGCGTTTTGAACGAGAACGAGAGCTGGTAGAGGCTCGCGATCACCAGTATGATCGCGAACAATTTAATTGCGCCTTTACTTTGCATTGTCGTTAAAAATTTTGTTTATATTCTTTTTATTTATCGTTTCAAACGTTACCCGTTCGGGCACAGCCCGTTTTTTAGTTTGCAAAGATAAGAAAAAAAGTCTGAAAACCGCAACTTGTCAGCCGATTTTCAGACTTTTGCCGCGATATTGGTCCGCGACGCTACCTGAGCGTGAGTGAAACGATCGACTTGGCGGGCAAAACCACCTCGATTTCGCCTTTCGACGACTTTATGCCCTTCAGCTCCGCGGGACGCACGGCGTCGGGGCTCTCGAAGGTGTTGCGGGCGTTCATGGCATCGGCCGTCAGGACCTGCCCGCGGACGTCGTAGCGTCTGTCGCCGTCGAGGGCGATCGTCACACGGCACTCCTTGTCGAGATCGACGTTGGCGAGCGACAGGGTGATCGTACCGTCGGCGGCGCGCGACGCAGTGGCCGACAGCAGGTCGACCTTGCGGCGATACTTGTCCTCGGCCGTCACGGGATCGAAGTAGAGAGGTACCGACTCGGCACCCTGGTGGGGAGTATACATGCTGAACACCCAGTAGGTGGGCGTGAGCACCATCTCGTCGTCGCGCGTGAGGATCATGGCCTGCAACACGTTTACCATCTGGGCTATGTTGGCCATGCGCACGCGCTCGGTGAACTTGTGGAATATGTTGAGCGACACGGCCGCCACCATGGCGTCGCGCAGGGTATTCTGCTGGTAGAGGTGGCCGCGAACGGTCCCTGGTTCCTCGTCCCACCACGTGCCCCACTCGTCGACGATGAGGGCTATGCGGCGCGCGGGGTCGTAACGGTCCATGATGTCGCAATGGCCCTTTATCACGTTCTCGATCTCGGCGCACTTGCCAATGGTGGCATACCAGTCGTCGGCCGCGAACTCCGTGGCCGAGCCCTTATGGTTCCAGTCGAAAACGGTGTAGTAGTGCAGCGTGAGTCCGTTCATCTGGTTGCCCACGCGGCGCATCATGGTCTCCGTCCACGCATGGTCGTAGTTGTTGGCGCCGCTGCAAATCTTGTAGAGCCAGTTGCCGCTGAAGCTCTTGCAGAAGGTGGCGTAGCGACGGTAGAGGTCGGCATAATAGTCGGGAGTCATGTTGCCGCCGCAGCCCCACGTCTCGTTGCCCACGCCGAAATAACGCACCTTCCACGGCTTCTCGCGGCCGTTCTTGCGGCGCAGATTGGCCATCGGACTGTCGGCGTCGGAGGTCATGTACTCCACCCATTTGGCCATCTCCTCGACCGAGCCGCTGCCTATGTTGCCGTTCACGTAAGGCTCGCAGCCGAGCAGCTCGCAGAAATCGAGAAACTCGTGCGTGCCGAAGCTGTTGTCCTCCACGGTGCCGCCCCAGTTGGTGTTCACCATCTTGGGACGCTCCGCGCGCGGACCGATGCCGTCCATCCAATGGTATTCGTCGGCGAAGCATCCGCCCGGCCAGCGCAGCACGGGCACCTTCAGCGCCCGCAGCGCCTCCAGCACATCGACGCGGTATCCCTTTTCGTTCGGGATCGGAGAGTCCTCGCCCACCCATATTCCGCCGTATATGCAACGGCCGAGGTGTTCGGCGAACTGTCCGTAGATCTCGCGGGGGATGATCTTGCCGCTGCGGCTCTCGTCATGCAGCGTCATGCGCACCTCGGTCTGGGCCGACGCGGCGCACAGTGCTGCGACCGACAGAGATGCAGTAATAAGCATTTTTTTCATATCAGGTTATGTTTTAGATTTTTCCCGAAAACAAAGTTAATAAAAAATCCGAATCGCGGCAACAATTCGGAATGCAATAAAAAAAACGCGGCCGTCCGATGATTCGGACAGCCGCGCATTCGATATTACGTCGAGCAAGCGTTACTTCACTTCCTCGAACTCCACGTCCTCGGGCTGCTGCCGGGCACCGCCGTTGTCGGCTGCGCCTCCGCCTGCCGCACCGCCCTGCTGCTGCGCACCCTGCTGCGCTTGCTGGGCCTGTTGGGCCGAATAGATGTCCTGCGAAGCGGCCTGCCATGCGTTGTTCAGCTCGGCGATGGCAGCGTCGATGGCAGCCACGTCCTGGTTCTTGTGGGCCTCCTTCAACTTGGCCAAAGCGCCCTCGATGGCCGACTTCTTGTCGGCGGGAATCTTGTCGCCGTACTCCTTGAGCTGCTTCTCGGTAGCGAAAATGTTCGAGTCGGCGGCGTTGATCTTGTCCACGCGCTCCTTCTCGGCCTTATCCTTGGCCTCGTTGGCCTTGGCCTCGTCGCGCATGCGCTGGATCTCCTGCTCGGTAAGGCCGCTCGAAGCCTCGATGCGGATCTTCTGCTCCTTGCCCGTGCCCTTGTCCTTGGCCGATACGTTCAGTATACCGTTGGCGTCGATATCGAAGGTAACCTCGATCTGCGGCACGCCGCGCGGTGCGGCGGGGATGCCGTCGAGGTGGAAGTGTCCGAGCGACTTGTTGTCGCGCGCCATGGGGCGCTCGCCCTGACATACGTTGATCTCCACCGAGGGCTGGTTGTCGGCCGCCGTCGAGAACACCTCGCTCTTGCGGGTGGGAATGGTGGTGTTGGCCTCGATGAGCTTGGTCATCACGCCGCCCAGAGTCTCGATACCCAGCGACAGCGGAGTGACGTCGAGCAGAAGCACATCCTTAACCTCGCCCGTGAGCACGCCGCCCTGAATTGCGGCGCCGATGGCAACCACCTCGTCGGGGTTCACCGACTTGTTGGGAGCCTTGCCGAAGAACTTCTCGACGATCTGCTGAATGGCGGGGATACGGGTAGAACCGCCCACGAGGATCACCTCGTCGATATCGCTCGCCTGAAGACCCGCGTCGCGCAGAGCCAGTTTGCAGGGCTCGACGGTCTTTTGGATCAGATGGTCGCACAACTGCTCGAACTTGGCACGCGTGAGCGTCATCACGAGGTGCTGCGGGATGCCGTTAACGGGCATGATGTAGGGCAGGTTGATCTCGGTGGTGGTCGACGACGAAAGCTCGATCTTGGCCTTCTCGGCAGCCTCCTTCAGGCGCTGCAAAGCCATGGGGTCCTGACGCAGGTCGATCTGATGCTCGGCCTTGAAAGCCTCGGCCATGTAGTCGATCAGAACATGGTCGAAGTCATCGCCGCCCAGATGGGTGTCGCCGTTGGTCGACTTGACCTCGAACACGCCGTCGCCCAGCTCCAGAATCGAGATATCGAACGTACCGCCGCCCAGGTCGTACACGGCCACCTTCATGTCCGAATCCTTCTTGTCCAGACCATAGGCCAAAGCGGCCGCCGTGGGCTCGTTGATGATTCGGCGAACCTTCAGGCCCGCGATCTCGCCCGCCTCCTTTGTGGCCTGACGCTGCGAGTCCGAGAAATAGGCGGGAACGGTGATAACGGCCTCGCTCACCTCCTGGCCCAGATAATCCTCGGCCGTCTTCTTCATCTTCTGGAGGATGATGGCCGAAATCTCCTGCGGAGTATACTGACGGCCGTCGATATCCACGCGCGGAGTGTTGTTGTCACCCTTTACGATGGCATAGGGCGCACGGGTGATGTCGGCCGTGACCTTGTCGTACTGCTCGCCCATGAAACGCTTGATAGAGAACACCGTCCTCTTGGGATTGGTGATAGCCTGACGCTTGGCGGGATCGCCCACCTTACGCTCCGAATTGTCGGTAAAAGCCACCACCGAAGGGGTGGTGCGGTGACCCTCCGAGTTGGGGATAACCACGGGCTCGTTGCCCTCCATTACCGCTACGCACGAATTAGTCGTACCCAAGTCAATACCAATAATCTTTCCCATAATAGTAAATCTTTATTTGTTTTTATTCTCTTGCAATATAAAACCTCTTACGCCGCCTTTGCGGATCGGCAGTCGCATGAACATGAACAAAGGCTATACCAAAAAGATTTTATGCCCGAAAGCGGCTATTATGGCGCAAAATACTGCCAACTACCGCGACATATCTGCCATTTTGGCCGATCGGACTGACACGGCAAGGCGTGTTTTGCAGTTCGCGGAACTGATCGGGCCGCAGCCTCCCGCAGCGGAGGCCCGCTATTCGCTCATCGCTCATTCATGCGGTCCCCGCAGGCCGCACCCGAGAACCGCCTGCGTCATTCCACATTTTTTGTTCATCAGAACGAAAAATGATTGGAATCTCCACCGACCAATTCCCCGTTCAAGATGCCAATCCTCACCTCACGACTCGGCGGCATGACGCAATATGATTTTCGGGCAGTACGCCTTTGCTTGCCGACGACAGCGCCCCCCAAACACACGCGAAACGGGTCGTCCCGAAGGACAACCCGTTTCGAAAACTCCGCTCCGCACGGCCGTTAAATCAATACGGCGACAGCGCCGCTCACATGCCCCGGCCGCCCGCGCTCCGCGCGTCCGAAGTACCCCCAAAATAACCCGTGCGGAAAACGGCAGAACAGTCATATGCCCCGACACGGCGAAACTCCGAGAACCGCCCGCCGTACGGCGACGCACCAAGCATCGCGACGCCTCCCGACACGCGGCCGAGAGCGGAAACGGCACCCGTTTCACCGATCGGACGGCAGAGATTATTTGTTCTCGTTCAGGATGCGCATGGCGGCATCGAGAATGGTGGTGTCGTCCAAAGTGACGACGCCGCCGTCGGGACCTTGTTCAATATGTATACCGACACCTGATTTGGCGTCCATATGCTTACCGCCGAAATAGTTGCGTACTGATTCTACATCGATACCGAGTTCATCGGCTATACGCTGTGAACTTCCGCTGGGCAACTTGTCTTTGATACGGCGCAGCTCGTTGAATGTGATAATCATAATGAATCTATTTTTAGGTTTGTATAAGAGTCATTTTCTTTGCAACATAAAGTTACGACTATTTTTCGGTTTGGCAAAATTTAAGCGCAAAAAACGCAAAAAAAAGGACCGTCCGCACGGGATGGTCCTTTTTATCGCATATTCGAATCCGAATCCGCCACGGGCGGGCTGCCGATTGCGACGGTCTACTTGTCGTCGGATTTTTCCTCGATGAACACCTGCCACAGCAGCGGCGTGTAGGGCAGCACTTCAGACGTTATCGTCGTGGTGGTCTCGGTCTCGTCGTCGGTACCGAGGTTGTAGCTGCCGTAGTAGGGGCTGTACATATAGTTGTTGTAATAACCGCCGTAACCACCATATCCGTAACCGCCGTAATAACCGTTGTAGTAGTTGTTATAATAGCTGTTGCCGTAATAGCTGTTGTAGTAATTGTAGTAATTCAGGTAGTCGTAATAGTTGTATCCTCCCGACGTCGAGGTCGATTTGGTGCCCGAACGTCCGACTGCGCCGTAAGCGTTCGACGACGCGGTGAGAATGACGTTCCACGCACCCAGCTTCATCTGCGGAATGGCATAGAGCCATGCGTCCACATAGTCGTTGGCCGTGCTGTTCTTCTCTGTCACGAACGAAGCGGCCGTGCCCTCGTCGTCGTCATCGACATCCTCGTATATGACCTTCTTGACTTCGGGGATGTTGGTATCTATCACAAAACCGTCCAGCAGACGGGTCACGTACCAGATCTTGGCCGTCGACACCGAGTCCAGCGGATCGGCGTCGGCGGGATCGAGGCCCTCGCCGAAACGCTCCAGCAGAGCGTCGTCGATCTCCTTGTTGATCTGCGCCAAACCCTTGGTGCCGTATACCTTGCCGTACCTGTATTCGGTCTGCCCCTCGAACATCATCGTGTCGCGGCCTATGCAGTCGAAATTCAGGCCAGTCTCGGGGGTATAGAGATAATTTATGTAGAGCGCGGCGATGGAATCCACCGCAAGGTGCCACTTGTCGTCGTACACGGGCTTCTCGGCCTCGTCACCGTCGGCACGCGTCGCAGAGCGTCTGAACGTGCGTCGCATCGCCGCGGCCGCCTCGTCCTTCTTCTCGGGAGCCAGACCGCCGTTGGCCTCGGCGAAAGCCTTCACCCAACGGTCCTCGTAGGCCAGCGGGTTGTTCACGTGGCCCCACACCTCGACGTCGACGATGGTGGGACGGTTGGCATCCAGCCTGAACTGGCCCTCGTAACCGCCGTCGCCGCCCATGCCGCCCGATCCCGCGGCGATAGACGACGGAAGGTACAGACGCATTTTGGTGCCATAGCGCACCGAATACTCCTGCTCGCCGATCTTCAGCTTGTTGCGTATGGCCATGTAGGTACCCTCGAGCATCGAGGTGTTGTTCTCGCCGCAATAGAGGAAGAACGGGGCGTAGTGGGTATGATCGGTATACGTGTTCTGCAAACGCGCCAGATCCGAGTTGCGCGTCATGACCACGTTGCCCGCCAGATCGCGGCACGTGACGTTGAACCACAGCCACGCATTCTCGTGCCTTACGGGCAGACTGTCGGCAACACCCTCGTCCAGAATCTCGACATAATATTCGCCCAGCGGCTGGAAGTTGTCCAGCAGATCGGGACGGTTGATCTCCATCCACGACTGCAACGCGATCTTCTCCACCTCCTCGAATCCCATTTCGGTCGAATCGACGCACGAAACGGAAATCAGCGTCGAGGCGACGGCCGCCATGCCTAACAAACGATTTATAAATCTCATATCAAAAAAAACGTTGAATCGTAACCACTGCGCGACGCCTGCGACGCCGCTGCCGACGGCATCACCGCGCCGCCCTGCTCTTGCTTACCTTGTTTACGGTATATATCCACACCACGGCCGACTCCTTGGGCACCACGCCGACCACATCGTCGTCGTACGCCATGTCGAACGTCATGTAGGCTTCCACCTCGTCGCCCGCGCGACAACCTTCTAACGACAGCGCGACACCTTTTATTATATCCGTCGCACCCAATTTCACCCGAAGCGGCTCCGAAGACCAATATTCGGGATTGAGTCCCGCCTCGGCCAGCGCGGCGATGGTCTCCGCGTCGTTGGAGGCATATACCGATTCGGTGCGCGGCACGCCGCCCGTAAAGACGTAGGCCGTGTAGGTCAGCTCCACCTCGTCGCCCCGCTCCGCCTGCGGCCGCTCGTCGCGCCCCGCATCGTAATAGTTGGATATGTAGCGATACACGTTGCGCTCCATCACCTCGTAAAACGGCGGATCGACTTCGAGCGACGTCTCCGCCTCCTCGGCCGAGATCAGTCGGGGAACATGGGTGGAGGTGAGATACCGCACGATGTTGTTGCGCTGCGAATCGGTGGTATCCTCGTCGTCGGCACACGACACCAGCGGCACTACGCATGCCGCAACCAACACCGTTATCCAGAATCGCAACTTCATAACCTCCAATCGTGCAAATTTATGAAAAAATATCCATTCGGCCAATTCGCATCGGTTTTTATCCTCGCCGCGTCCCGCGGCGGGCACGGAATCACAACCGCCGCAGCGCCAGACGCACCGCTTCCTCGACGCTTATCAAGGGCGACTCCTTCATCACGGCCTTCAGCACCTTCTCCGACGCACCCTTCTGGAATCCGAGCATGACCAGCGCCGACAAAGCCTCGTCGTAGGCTCCGCCGACGGCCGCGGCTGTCGGCAACGAAACATTGCCGCCGCCCGCCAGATCGACCATCTTGCCGCTAAGCTCGACGATTATCTTCTGCGCCGTCTTGAGTCCCAGCCCCTTGACGTTCTTCAGCAGAACGGCGTTCTCGGTGGCGATTATGTTGCGCAGCTCGTCGGCCGTATAGGTCGAGAGTATCATGCGGGCCGTATTGCCGCCCACGCCCGACACGCTGATGAGGTTGCGGAACAATTCGCGTTCCAGGGCCGTGGCGAAGCCGTAGAGCGCCTGCACGTCCTCGCGCACGATGAAATGGACGTAGAGACGCGTCGTGCGCTCGTGCTCGATGGCCGAAAAGGTCTGCAACGATATGTTGATGTAGTAGCCCACGCCGCCCGCATCGATGACCGCGTAGGTCGGCGCCAGATCGGCCACTTCGCCCGAAATATATTCGTACATTCTTTCAGATATTTACCGCACGGTATGGCTCAGTACGCCGCATCGGCGCACATTAAATCATACCGTCGCGCAATTTTAGCTGCTTTTACGACAAAAATAAAGATTTTTTTTTACCTTTGTGAATCAATAGGTATTTAATTTAAGAAATCTTCAAAATACGGATAACAAGAGTATGAAAAAAGTTTTTTGGACACTGCTCGCAGCATCGCTCGCATTCGCGGCATGCGACAATAAGACCGCCACGACCGAAAGCGAGCCGCAGGCCGTGGAGACCGTGACGGGCGGCGACATAGCATTCGTGAGAATCGACTACGTTCTGGCTCAGAGCGAGATATACAAGACCGAAGGCGTGGCGCTCCAGGAGAAGACCGAGAAGGCACAGAACGCATGGGCGCAGAAGGAGAAGAATCTGCAATACGAAGCGGCGCAGTTGCAGGAGAAATACAGCAAAGGTCTCGTAACCACCGCCGACGCGCAGAAGCAGCAGCAGGCGATAGAGAAGAAGGTGGCCAACTACCAGACCAACGCGCAGAAAGAGGCCCAGACCCTCGACGAGGAGAACTACGTGTTCACCAACCGTACGCAGGATCTGCTCATGCGTGCCATCAAGGAGATCAATGCCGATCACAAATACAAGCTCGTGCTCAACGCCACGTCGCTGCTCGACGCCGCCGAGGCTCTCGACATCAGTGAAGCGGTTCTGGCCAAGGTGAACGAGCTCTATGCCGCCGAGAAGAACGACGCTGCCAAATCGGAGAAGAAATAGGCGATAAGCGCCTTAGGCATTTTGCAACGAAACGACCGAAGTCCCTTTCAGGCGGCTTCGGTCGTTTTTCCGTTTATGATGCAGGCTCTCGCCTACGTTCGGCGGCATGACGCGATTCCGAAGAGTCGTATTACCACGACGTTTTATGCTGTCCGCCGACGGCGGCAGGAGTGTGCTTTGTGCTTCGGGCAGCAGGACTGCAAATATTCACACGCGCCAGCCCATCCCGCGGCAGAAGCGATTTCGGACAAAGGGCGGCCGCAGCGACGGAGCGTAAAGAATCGGAGACTTTTTGATCCTCAAAAATGCGAAGCATCC
>ERZ827168.1619-NODE-1619-length-30228-cov-6.734862_pt1 | contig 30228 bp, 33 predicted proteins | sample MGYA00519868_ERZ827168 | MGnify/ENA primary metagenome ERZ827168 (study PRJEB31778, sample SAMEA3449271) | human gut metagenome | biome: human gut; feature: human-associated habitat; material: faeces | place: United Kingdom | collected 2010/2012 ...
ATTATTGGAATTCTGCGGGATTTCAAGCCCCCTCCTTCAGGTGGGGGTTGTTGACAATAGAGTTGCTGGAAATTGACGTTCTCCCCACGGCTAAAGCAAGGGGTATTACGGCACTCTCGATAAATTTTATTTTAACGTGGTATTATTCGTATAGTTCTGCTTTCTGGAACTTTTCGTATGCAGAGCCGTCCTTATCGTTGAGAAGAAGGCTCATTACATGGTATGCTGCTGCCGGATTTTCGCATAGGCCACTCTGCAGAAGTTTATACGCTGTCATATCATGTGCCTTTATCGCATTGTCTTCGTTTGCTGGGCTGAAAGTAACGTCGGAAAAGTCATCGGTAAATTTTACGGTAGAAGCATATTCTTCCCATATGGGAGATTTGTAGATGTCAAAGAAGATGCTTGAAATCCGTTCAAAGCCAGAATCTGTCTGGCTGTCCAATTTATAGCTTTTGGCAATGTACGCTGCGGCAGGAGCACCTTTTTCGGTAAACATTAGCAGCGTTTGAATGAAATCCGCCGACAAGATGATGCTTCGATTTAGAACCACAGGCATCTCTTGTTCAGCAATGATATCCATTGTGCAAACAGCAAGAGATGTGGAGTTATCAAAGTAGTTATCTTCGAGCGCAGTCCAATCCGTGAAAGCATCAAGATATGTTGTATCTTTGTTAATAAACAAGCATGGGGTTACTTCATCGTCGTTTTCCGTTTGTTTATCAATCGCTAGTCCAATTTTCTCTTTAGCAAGTTCTGTGCAGATGATAGAGTTGAAAGCAGATACTTCTTTTAATGGTCGCTGTTCTTCCCTACTCTGTAGCTGTGCTCCAATAAGAAACCGTGTGTAAGGAGCAAGTGCAAAGTACTTCCCTTTTTCATCTAAAGGAAAGTTCATCTTTTCAACAGAAAGACTTGTGTTAATGTTATCTACTGGAAGACCAACAACGATGTTTTTGATTGCAAATTGCTTGATAGCATAAACATTGTTGAAGCTTTGGTTTACACCGAGTAGTTGAGCTTTTACAACATTCTGCGATACGCGCCCATTTACATTTTGAATGGCTCTGTTTGTTTCATCTGCGTATGCGGTAGCGTCTTCTTTACTCGAAAACACATGAATGCTTGGTGTGCTTATATCAACATATGTTGCTCCGTACTCGCTGCTTTCTTGATATGGTGAGCCGTCTTCAAGTGAAATATAAAACAAAACATCGTTTTGGATAAAGCACATACGTGCTGCATCTAAAATTTTGATTAAGTTTCTCTTCTTAACGACATCATCCACTCCAAATGATTTGAGCTTTCGATATACCCAAATCAAATCATCGAGCTGAATCCCATCGAATTCTTCTTCTTGAATTTGGTATCCAAGTGCGGACCACTTTTTTAGTAGTTCTTCTCGCATATATTTCCTCCATAAATTTAAATAAGAAAAAGAGGGCTATTCAAGCCCTCTTTGCGACATGCGTAAAATTGAGTTTAGCTTAGCAAATCTGCAAAATCTTCCAGTGCGATATCCTCATCGCCGGGAGCAGGCTTGAATTGGTCATCTTGCTGCATATAACTACTATACCCAATTTGCTCTGTATTTTGATTTTCTTTCTCTTCTTGTGCCTCTTGCTCTGCTAACATATCAAGGTCTGCTTCAAAGTTCGCGTAAATATCAATTTTGAAGGATGCTCCTTGCTTGCCTTTCTTTTTTCCTTGTTTATTTCCGGCATTAAAAAGGCTTTTACGAATATCTTTATTTGCTTGTAGCTGTTTCTCTCTGTTTGCTTTTGCTGCTTCCTGCAAATTGCGGAGTTTAACCATTTTATCGTCCAAATCATCAGCACACGGACAAAGTGAACGAGGCATAACGCAAGGCTTGCCTTCAATATGGAATCCACAATTTCTACATTTCGTATGTACTTCATCAAATAAAAGCTCTTGTGGAGACTTCTTTTTTGGTTCTGCTGATGAATCGGAGGAGTGTTCACGCCGCTTTCTGTGGTCGTTAAGGACACGGTTAATGGTTGCAATAGAAATGAATGGGTATTTACCCATCAATTTAACCATGATTTGTGCAGGCTTATCTGTTCCGGAGTCATACTCTTGGAGTATAGCCTCTGTCATATTCATAGCAACCATTAGTTCTCCTCCTGTTCACTGGTCTTTTTAGTATTTTGAGGCGGCAACCGCTTATAACGATGATAGAATTTTGCAAGTTTGATAAATTGGTTACAAATAGTCCCAATTTCATTTTTCTTAATATTGCATTGCTGATAGATTTCGTTTATTGTTTTAGTTCCATTTCCATCCAAACCAAAACGCATTATAATTGCTTTTCTCTTATTCGGATTCGGAATAAGGTTAAGCAATTCTGTTGCTTCGTTCGGAGAAAGTTTTTCAACAAGGTCATCTTCAAAGTTTGAAGTATTGTCTGCAATCATGTCTTTAAAAGATGTTACAGAATCGCCATTTCGGTTTTCCTTCTCACTCTGATAACCGTATTCAAAGGACAACCGAGGACGACTTACATCTTTCCATAGCTGGATTTTTTCCAGCGAGACATTCATGATTTCTGCTAATTCTCTTTGCGTGGGTTCTCTTCCGTATTTATCAAAGAACTCATTTTCAACAGCCGTCATTTTTTTTGATGCTGTCAAGAACGGCAGTAGAAACGCCATAATTCTGGTTGGCAATCGCTGTTTGAAGGGATTTGATAATCCAGTACTTAGCGTAAGTTGAAAAGCGAAATCCCTTATCTACATCAAACATTTCAACGGCTTTTAAAAGGCCGACCATGCCTTCTTGGGTCATGTCAAATCTGTCAAGCGCCGCCGATTTGTTTTTGAGATGCGATTTCTTTACAATATGGTTTACTAGCTTTGCATTATGAGTAACGATTTCATTCCGAATGCGATTCCGTTCCTCTTTTGTTGTAGCTGCTTTCATGCGATGGAAAATTTCAATTTCTTCTTCTCTGGTATAAATATCATGGTTCAGCGTATCTCGATAGTAAAGCTGACAAGTATTGACTTCATCTTTTTTGCTTAAACTGTCGTTGCTTCCATCTGAATCATCAGAAGCACTACTGTCTGAGTCGTCATTTCCATCTAACGGAGTCTCATCCGCATACCCATCATCGTACAGATATTTTTCTGAATCATCCGGTTCGTGGTTGAACATATAATTCAATCGATGCATATGCGAATCCTCCTCATTAAGGTGTTATATATTTATATGGTTGTAGAAAATATTCCCAATTGTTAGAGAGCATTTTCTTTGCTTTACAATATATATATTACCACTCGAATAGTCTTATTGCAACACAATCTGCCCCCTATTTTGACTGCATATCGATACAAAAACCAGCCCCGTGAAAACGGTGCTGGTTTTGTATTAAATTATTCGTTCATTTTACCTGAAACTCGATATACGTTATCAATGCTATCATAAATTTTATCCGGGTTACTTGCTGTAATAAGGATATCTTTTTCTCCGACCAGTGCCTTCCTTTTCTTTTGATTTATCAAATCTGTTTCTGTAATTATTTTCTGGATGGTTGCGCATCCGTTTTTCATTTTGAAATAGACGAAAGTATCTTCCGTCCAATCTGGTTCATCCTTTCTTCCTGCAACATAAATCGGGACCTTCACAACGATGCTGATGTCTTTTCCTGCATAGCTTTTGATTCTTTTTTCCTCCAAATAATCCACTAATGATGGGTGCTTCTTCATTGAGTATTCGAATGACAGTGCAAAGTCTAAATTATCTCGGAAGCAAGGAGATTTACCATCTCGTCCGAATATGTTTTGATACATAATTGGAAGGACGTTGTTTTTAGTCCTTCCTCGTACAGATACAAGCGTTGGTTTTTCATTTTTCATATTATGATACGTCCTTTCTGTTTCTAAAAAAAGAACTGCCGCTTACATTTCTGTAATTCGGCAGTCTTCTTAGGTTTTCTTAATAGTGTAATGAATATGTTTTTTCTGCTTACACGGTTACTATATTTGCTTATTCAAACTCTTCTCAAATGATTATTTTGCTTTCTCCAAATTGAAATATTTCTTTCCCTTGTATTCGACGCACTTCAACTTCATTGATGCAGTGTATGATTCTCCTTCTTTTGTCTTTAATGTAAAAGAAGCGGGTTCTTTACCGAATAGTTTTTTGGCCTTTGTCATGGTAACATTCATTTCTTGTCCGAAATATTTTGTTTTCTTGAACAGAACAGCTTTACATTTATCGTTGCTGCATTCGTATGTCTTTGGCGTTTCTACAACATCAGATGCACATAATGGACAGTGTCCAACAACTTCTTTTGTAAAGTCTAAAGAAAACTCTGGATGTTCCCCCTGAAAATTACATACAAGATTGCAAGAAAAAGTCTTACCGCTTTTTCCAACACAATTTGTAAGGCGAGCTTTTCCATCTTTTAATAGGCTTTTTGCTACGGTTGCAGTCATCTGGGAACCTATACTCTTCATGAATTTGTTTTCTTTCCAAATAATAACACCACATTTATTTTCACATACATAGGCTTTGCTTGTTTCTATCACTGCACTTCCACATTTAGGGCATTTTCCAATTACCGTTTTTTCTCCTACCGTATTTTCATGGGTACTTTTTATATTTCCGTTTGAGGAAAATATCTTGTCCATCGTGTCCTTTGTTTTGTCAAGGACTTGTGCTTTCGTCATCGTTCCATCTTTGACACAGTGCAAATCACGTGATAGTTCCACGGTCGTTTTTACATCAAGGTTGATTTCTAACGATTTAAGGACATCATATAGGAAAAAGCCGGATTCTTCTGCGTAGTATGTCCCTTTTCTAAGTGATATGTATTTCGATTGGATGCAACGGCTAATTGTATCTGCTCTTGTAGCCTCTGTACAAATCGTGGCCTCTTCCAAAATTTCTTTCCACTCGGCATCAGTATATTCATCATCCGGTTTATCCTCTGAGCGCATGGGAGTTTTCATCCAACTATTAAGAGATGCTACAGTATAGCGCTTTGGTGGAACTGTCATTTTACCTACTGCCTTAAACGCTATAACAACATTGTCTCCCTTTACAAGAGGCGGGAGTACTTTATCTTCTTTTGAAGATTCGTACTGTCTCCATCCTTTTGTGATTTCCACGTCACCCTTCAAAGTAAATGTTTCGTCTGAGCACTGGATAGCTATTGTCGTTCTATTCACAGTACAATCTTCTTCACAGAATACCGCACAGAATCTATTTAGTATGCAGTCATAGACTGTTTTTTGTGTGCCGGATAGATTTTCTGCCTTTTTTCCTGTCGGAATCAGTGCGGAATGGCTTTCAACCTTGCTGTCATCATATATATTTTTATTTTCGGATTTACTTGTAAGACCAATCAATCCTAATGCTTTTATTGTATGTTCTACTTTGGAATATTCATCCTTCGCAAGATAGTTGGAGTTTGTTCTTGGATAGGTTACTAATGCTGCTTCATATAGGCTTTGTGTTGCTGCAAGAACATCGGACGGAGAAAGAGTGTTATCCACTTTACACACATAACTTTGTAGGTCACTCATTGAAAACAGTTTAGGTGCTTTAATAGTCTTTTTTTCTGTCTTAACATCTGTGACTGCTGCACTGGCAGCATTATATTTATCTGCCAGAGCTTGTGCTTCTGCTTCGTGCCCTTTTTCAAATGTTTTTTTGCTTGTTAATTCTATTACATATCCTTTTGTTTTTTCTTTTGATATAACCGCTGAATATGGCGTTGGTTTGAAATTGTTAATTTCGTTTTCTCTCTCAACAATACGACATACTATTGGGCATATACAGCGTCCGATACGAAGAAACGTTTGTGTTTTAATACTTGCATATCGCGTCAATTCAATTCCCATTAGCCAATCCATAGCTGCACGGGTCTTACCTGCTTCATATAGGTTTGTATATTCTATATCCGGTTTAGCTGCTGTAAGTGCTGTGTTTATTGCATCCGTGGTTAGTGCTGGGAGCCATAGTCTAAGTATGTTCTTTTTTGTTTTTAGGTTTCCGTCAATTACAAGACGAACAATAACCTCCCCTTCCCTATCTGCGTCTCCCGCTGCATAAATTGTATCTACATCTTCTCTGTTCATTAACTCTCGAAGAATCAAAACTTGCTTTTTAACGCCCTCATCAGGCTTTCTTGTTTTTGGGTTTTGTTTTACCTCATATTTAAACTTCCACCCTTCTGGATAAAATGGAAGTTTTGATAGCGACCATTTTGGTTTTGCAGTTGGGTCATAATCATCAAAATACTTATCCAAATCCTTTAATTCATATAAATGACCAAAACACCAACTTACAATGTGGTATTTTCCTTCAAGATATCCATCTTTTTTTTGAAAACTTTCATTCTTTATAGCTTTCGCTATTGTTCTTCCCATAGATGGTTTTTCTGCAATAATTAGTTTTTTGTCCATTTGTTTCCTCCTATGAGCTTAAGCGTTCTAAATATACCATACCAGATTTTTCGAAACAAATATGGCGCTATGGTGTTTGCCATAGCGCCATTGAATCAATTGTCTTGGAAGATTCTCGCCAATGCCATACCTGCATCTGCGATGTCTGTTTCACGTCGAACAATCAAGCCACTCTTAGAAGATACCAGCCAGAATCGTTTGATTTTTCCGTTGCGGTCAGGTCCATCTTTGGGATACAGGCAATATTTACCACGAACAAATTCACCAAGACTATATTCATCCTGTGGAACGTTTGCTTTCTCAAATACTGTCTGAATTTTATCCAAATAGCGGACTTCTCTTGATGTCAGTGTTTCCACGGTTGCTTGTGGTGTGAGTAGTTCATCCAACGGATTGGGGTCAATCGGTTTCTTTTGAGCAGGTTTAGGATTTATGTCTACAGAAACAGGTGGATTTACTTGATTGAGAGTCGGTGTTTCTTCTGTTTCATCTACGCCCTCATCGTATCCTTCATCTTCGTAAGCAAATTCATCTTCACAGGTGAATTTATCATCTGTTTCTTGTTCTACTGGCTCTTCGGTATAAGTTGGAGTGGGAACGACAGGTGCAGCATTCTTTCCAAAGCTTTCGTTGTATGCTTCATCCGCAAAGTTCTCTGTCTCTGTGATAACAGGTTCTTGCTTATGCTGCATAGGGTAAGCCGGAGTGGGAGGAACAACATGTTCTTTGTTTTGTGTGTAGTTCTGATTGAGCAAACGAATCAATTCATCGCTTTCATCAATCGGTTGCTGGTAGCCATATTCAGATTCCATCGGCTGGTTGACAACTGATGCTGTAGGAGTTTTCTTTGCCTTTTGAGGAACAAATACTGTTGGCTCTGGTGCAGCATAATCATCATCTTCATATGTATCCTCATCATAAGGATTATTTACACGATTCTGATACGGAGTCCGCTTTGGCTCTGAAAATACAGGTGCTGCAATGTTTTTTGGTTTCTGAGGCATTGTAGTAGCATTGAAAGCAGAGATGTTCTCAAGCTGCTTTTCCTCGTTTTCCGTCATCGATACGGTTTCTGCTTTTTTAATGGGACGAGTTTTTTGGGGTTTTACAGGCTCGTTTTCCGGGATTTCATCCGTATCGCTAGGTTCGGATACATTCTTTTTCTTTTTGGTGGTTGAAGACTTCGTCACTTCTTTCTCGGCTTCAATAGCCGCTTTTTTTGCAAGATTGCCGGAATAGCATTTAAGAATAATTACGCTAACCAACGTGGCTGCAAGAATAATCAACAATGGAATCTTGATTTCATTGAGTACATCTGCCCAGTAAGGATATTCGATAATTTGGACAGAAGAAGCATAGTAATAAAGACTTCCACAGGCAGCAGCGCAGATTAAAAACATTAACCATAGTCCGACATTTGCAACCTTTTTTGCATGATTTTTCACGTTTTCGTGAGCTCCTTTCGTTTTTTTGATTAAAAATTTATTGAAAAGCGTCATTCATAGGCGCTAAACAATCGTTCGAAGAATGCTTTATCTTCTTGAATTTTTTCTTTGGTTTCATCTGTAGCAAAATAGATGGTTGTGTAAATGTTGTTTTTATCGCTACCATTTCTTTCTACGGCGTAACCTTTTTGCTTAGTAAGGAATTCCGTGACCTCATCAGATAGAAAAATTTCATCAATGATGCATCTGTCTTTTCCTTCTTTAGCTGATTTCTCAATACTTGCTGTTACAATTTGAAATTGCTTTTCAATTGTTATGGCATAAATGTTTTTTGCTTGTGGTATGTAACGAGCCATTTGAATTTACCTTTCAATAATGAAAACGTCTGAAACTTCGATTCCTGCATGTTTCAGTAATTCCGTAAGGATTTCCTTTACCTCTTGCGGACTTAGACCGTCTGCTTGTTTCGGCATTTCCATGTCACTTGGTTCATCTTCGTCATCTTCTTGGTTTACAAATACCGGAAGAGAATCTTCCCATGTATTGTCGTCATAAAATAAAGGACCATTTGCAAGATTTAGTTCAAAGTCTGCTCTATTGAACCAATCCTTGGTAGAAAGAGCTTCAAGAACTTGTTCGGTAAACTGAGAAATCTTTTTGTTGAATTTCTTTTCGATTTCCTTGCGAAGTTCATCTGGTGTTCCATTGTATACAACCTTATCACCTATGTCATTTAGGTACTGGATTGCGCAGTCGGAATAAAGTTCTCGCAGAATTGCTGGAACATCTTCCATGCTTGTATTCACAATGATTTTTTGAGCTTCTTCATCCGTAAACTCCGGTCCTTCCGGGTTGCAGATGGTACACATAAGAATCGCGGCTAGAGCTCTATTTGCCAGATACTTCTGTGGTGCTTTGAACGGTACGTTTGCCAGAATTTCCAGAAACTCACTCTGGAATCGATTTGGGTCCTTCATTCGGAACCGATTGGCGTTCTGATTCATGTTTTTTTAGCCTCCATGCTAATTAAGTACATATCCCCTTTATGGGATTTCGAGAATAAGTGTTTATATTTTTGTTTTTCGTTATAGCATTGAATAAATTGTACATACTCTTCTATAAATCACTATACCAATACAGCATGGAAATGTGTTTTACTACACAACGATAAACTTAAATTGTGGGTATTTTGCTTTTAACAATTTCCACTTCAATTCAAATGTTTGTGTTGTACGCCATTTGCCAGTTTTTTTATCGTAACCCTTTACATCTTCGATGACTGTTACACCACTCTTATCTGTGTAAACAAAATCGGCTTTGTAGTAGACTCCTCGCACTTTGCTTCCAGAATATGTGAACTCTTGTTGTATCGTGAGCTTGCATTGCCTTCGTAAGTTATTGATTATGCCTTGGCTCTCAAGCATTAAAAGTTCATTGTATCTTTCATATTCTCGAAGAGAATCAAATGCTTCTACAACTTTTCCGTGCTTTTTGAGTAAGTCTGTGTTTAAATTTTTTCTCACGTTTTCTTTATCAATAAACACAAACCCATCTTCATAAACATACACAGGTGTATTGAAGTATTTCTTTGTTGCTTGCTCCGGCCTATATTTTTTATTGTTGTGTGCTGGCATTTTAGCACCCGTACGCGGAGATTCTGCTGCAATATGTATTGCACTATTTTTGCGAAGAATCTCTTCTAATTCAGCTTTTGTCATTCTCGGCATATTCTGTACCATTTGTAGCCGTTTTCACCCAACTAAGCAGAAACTCTTGAAGGCTGATATCTTCCGGCATAATTGTGTTATAAAGGCTCAACAAATCTTCCGGGTACAATTTTTGAGGAGAAGTTCCTCTTTCCAATGCACCAAACTGTTTTACTAATGTGAGGTCTGCTGCTACTGCTTGGGATAGCCCCTCATTTTTTCTCCAATTTTTAAGGATGTCTTTAAAGGATGGAATTTGTTTTTTGGACAATTCAACATTTTCTTTTACAGATACTTCTGCTTGAACCTCAGTGTTCGTGTTAGTTTCGTTTGCTGCATCCGTAGTGAATTCAAATTCTTCTAAGATATCATCATCAGATAAAATTTCCGGAATTTCTTGTTCTTCCTGAGATTGAGTTTCACCATTTACTGTAGAATTGCTATTAGAAACAGCAACTTCGTACATTTTGATTTTAGGCTTCTGTTCATACCGCCCCTGCATTGCGAGGCTATCCGCAATATCGTTATACTTATCACCGGAATGGCCCGCTACCTTTTCAAATTCGATGTCAGCTTTTTTTCGCATTTCTGCAACGAATTCCCGGTATCTTTCGGTATCGCGACGATTGGTACTCCATTCATTGTTTCCCCATCGCCCAACACCTTCATAGTCATGACATATCTTGATGTAATCTGCACCTAATGAAATTGCGAGCTTGATTGCTTCTTCTGCTGCTTCGATTTCTCCCCCGATGTTTCTGATACTTATGTCTTTGGTTCCACATCCACAAGCTTCTGCAATTGGAGTATCTCCACTGAGCAAAATGAAGCCCCATCCGCACCACTTTTTTCCAAGTTCTTCGATGTAGCTTCCATCAACATATGCAGTTAGAGGCATTTTGTAGTGGGATAAATCCGTACTTTTTTTCTGAATAGGGAAAGCAAAGGCTTCGGCTTCTTCCTTGTTGTCAAACCCTTTAAAAACCGCGCCCTTGAATTTATTGATTTGTTCTTTTGCATCGCACCATGTCTCATAAACGCCCGGAACTCTTCCGCGCTGAACTGCATAATAAGCTGCCATAGCCTGTCCTTTACTGCATTACCAAAATATGCCAGCTATTCGATTTGCTGTCATATTCTTCTGTTTGTAAGGTTTTCTTTTCTTGTACTTGCGTGATGATATGCCTACGAAGATAATATCTATCACGATTATTTTCCCAACGATTTTTTGCTGCTATTTGATTTTGTGTTATTTTGATGTCGCTTAAGTATGTAGTTTTCATCAATGGATTGTATATTTTACATCCGGTTTCATACAAAACGATGTTTTTTCTGCTTCCCATATTCGTTTAATCGAATACCACAACTCGAACGTTTTCACCTTTTTCAATTCGACGGGAAAACGCATTTGCGGCATAGCGACCTCCACCCATCTTTACAGCATCAATTACACGGGGTGTAACCTCGTCAAATACTGTTGGTGCAATTGGATTCCGAATGGTAACGATTGCATCATCCGGAAAATTTTCAATTTGCCGTTTTAGTTCTAAGACTGTCATGATTCGGACTCGCTTTCTACTCCGTACTGGACTTCAAACGGTGCGTCTGAGCGACGGAGATAATTGATGATGTCATTGTTGTTTTTGAATATCATCGGAATTTCAATCCATCTTGGTTCGGAGGTTGAGTAGTTGTTTCCAACCTGATAGCTTTTGCATTGTAAAACATTACCGTTGGGAAGATGCTGAAGGTCTGTTCCGCCGCAAAGAATTGCCAATACACTTCTATCTGGAACTAAAACAATTTGCTCCATAAAGTTTAACTGTGTTTGTGACTCATAGTGAAGTACGTTTTTCCCGACTTTTTCATCATAGCTATATTTGATTACCGGAACATAGTTCTTTTCTTCAACAACAATTTTATTGTTTCTTCGTGTTGATAGCTCAGTACTGTATTTAGCTTTGTCTTTTCGAAAAGAATGGAAAGCAAATGGAATTGTAATTAGTTCTGAAACTATAACAGCAACAAGAATTGAAATTTCTTTATCAAAAGGCGAAAATAATGTTGCGCAAAGAATACCGATTGCCGGAACAATCATGGTTGCACAAATAGCATTTGCTCTATTGAGAGTTCTTTTCTGCCAATTTTTATCTTTTTTATAGTCTTCGTGAATATATGTATAGAGAAGTTCTTTATCTTCGTTTGCTGTAAAAAGTGGCTTCATTTTTTTGCTTCCTCCTTTTTCGTCTATATATATTTTATTATTTTAAAAGTCATTTTGCAACACAATCCCCCTGCGATGTCAATACGTTTTGCAATAATTTTTGCGCAAAAAGCAACGACCCTGCATCATTTAGGTGCATGGTCGCTGATTTTGATTTATAGGTTAGTTATCTTTGTGTGTTTCAGTTAAAAAAAGTTTATAATTATCTTCATTCATCATTTTTGCTTCTTGCTCAAACAGTAAAGCATTGAATATATGCCACTTTTTTGGGGTTTTCCCATCTAAAAATGGAGAGAAGACATACGCTTCGTTTGCACTGTAATTTCCGGGACGCGCTGCCACAATTTCGTCAAGTGCTTTTTTCTCATATGTATGTAGCAGTGCATCAATATCTTTGAGTTCCTCACCCTTCTTCTTGGTAAATTGATAGAATTTCGGATATATGAAGCTCTTATCTTCCATGTCTCGAATTAAAAAGCATACACTCATATGTTCAATATCATCGCGTTTATTTTCATGCATCCAATTGTCTCGTTCCACAAAGCTCTTTTCAGTATCTGGACGAACAACAAACGCATCCAATACTTGGCTTTCTCTGTTAATTTGGTGGTAAATGTTAATGCTTTTCCCTATGGCCTGTAAAAAGCCGTCATAAGTTAATGGTGCATCTTCATTTTGTACACTAAAGCCAGTGAATTGAATAATGGATGGATTTCTTGCCTCAACTGCATTCTGCGGCGGTTTTGAAACGTATGCAATCGTGGCGGTAGTAATGTTCTGCATTTTTGCGATATCCTTTCGGAATTTTATAAATTTTCAGTATTTGTAAATGACGAATAGTGGTCGAATCGTTGCTTTTGTATGAAGATTTCTTCTAATTCCTCATACACTGTTTTATAGAGTGTTGGATTTTTAATCATTGTATCTACGGCAATATCAAATCCACTTTGTTCTGTTCCAACCAGATTTCCGGTTCCTCGTTGTTCAAGGTCTTTTTGTGCAATGACAAATCCATCTGTTGTTTCACTCATTACTTGCAGACGTGGATTTGTTTTGTCTTTGCTTAGTAATACACAAAACGATTGGTCTGTACCACGTCCAACTCGACCTCTAAGCTGATGAAGCTGTGCCAAACCGAATCGTTCGGCATTCTTTATAATCATTACTGTTGCATTTGGTACATTGACTCCTACTTCAACAATTGTTGTAGATAATAGGATTTGTGCTTTACCTGATGCGAATTCATCAATAGCAGTCTTAATTTCATCCGGCTTCATCTTACCGTTAATGCAAAGAATTTTTACCTCCGGGTATTTTGTAAAGAATTTCCTGCATTTTTCCTCTGTCTCTTCGAGAGAGTCTACATTGGTCATTGATTCATTTGAAGTTATAAGTGGACATACGACATAACCTTGCCGTCCAAGTTTGATTTGTCTGTATAACGCCTCGTATGTTCTTTCTTCATCGGAATACACGATTGTTTTTACAGGTTTTCTTCCGCTTGGCATTGTATGGATATTATAAATGACAGTATCTTCTCCGTAAATTGTAAGTGCTATGCTTCTAGGGATTGGTGTTGCACTCATGCTAATGTTATGTGCGCCTTCTAATGCTTTTTCCTGCAGCTTTTTTCGTTGCCTTACGCCAAATCTATGCTCTTCATCTACAATCGTTAATCCAAGATTATTGAACTTTACTTCTTCATTGAGAACTGATTGTGTTCCAATTATAACTTGTACTTTTCCCTCGAAGATTTCTTTTAGAGTTTTTCTTCTTTCTGCTGCTTTTGCTTTACTGTCTAATAAGCAAGATGTAATTCCAAGTAATTCAAGTCTCTGGTTGAATTCATGATAATGCTGCTCTGCGAGAATTGTTGTAGGAGCCATGATTGCGATTTGATAGCCACCTTTTGCCATAATACAAGCCATGCCGAGAGCAACCATTGTTTTTCCGCATCCGACATCACCTTGAACAAGTGCATCTAATCGCTTCCCTCTTGTGACTGTCTTTATCATAGCTTTGATTGTTGCATCTTGGTCCTGTGTTAATTTAAAAGGAAGACTCGACGTAAATGCTTGATAAGCAATAAGTCCTTGTGCTTCATCAACTGTCTTATCTGTTTTATGTCTTCCTTTATATTTTCTATCAAGAAGTTCCCATGCGAACGGTATGATAGTTTCGACAGCCATTCGTCTTGAGCAGTTTTCCACATCATTCATTGAGGACGGGATATGTACTTTTTTAAAGAAGGACAATTCATCTTCTATTTTAGTTGCTTCACGTATTTCTTCGTCAATTCTATCGCTTTCAATATCGTAAACTTTTTCAAATTCTGAAAGGCATTTCTGAATACATGATTTCAAGTACGCATCGCTCATTCCGGCTATTTTGCTGTATATGGGCATTGGTTGTTTGACTTCTTCTATGTTTTGGCTAAAGAATATAGGAGAGGCTATGCTGTACCCGTATGGTTCTTTATAATCTAATTTTCCATAAAAGACCCACTTATCCCCTGCTATAAATTGACGACCTAAGTAATTTTGCTTGAACCAGCATATTTTTACATCTGTATTTCCAATTTTGATATTTACATTAAGAATATCTCTTGTGTAATCAGCATGGCAAGAAACGATTTCTCCATACAATGAAATCTTTTCACCAATATTGTTTGCCAGATTGTTTTCTGTTATGAAATTACTTCTGTCTTCGTATCTTCTAGGATAAAAATGTAGTAAGTCACTTACTGTAAAAATCTTTTTTGCATGAAATTGTTTTAGTTTTGATTCTTGGATGTCGATAACATCTTCTATATTGAGCGTTCCGATATTCAAATCATGCGCCCCTTTCGTTATTATATAAATATTATAGCACGGGATTTTTTTGTTTCCTACCGCATCCCCCTATCGTTTTGCGCAAAAAAGTAGTTATCTGTACTATATGGCAGAACTCTTTTCTATTAGTATAGTATTATATAGAAAACAAATAGGGAGCTTTAATATGACATTATGTGATGCATGTAAAATCGATTTGGCTTCTTTTAATAAGATACCAGCTCTTAACGAAATCTGTATGTATATTGAAAGAAATGAGTTGTGTTCTGCTCATCATATTCTTACTTTTCATGATGATATTGTGAAATACGTTAAAATGGCTGATTTTGCTTATGAGAGTTGCCGACAGGTTTGGGGAACTCCGACTATTGAATTCGTCTTACAATTCATGTGTGGAAAGCACGGGAAAGTTCCGTTTGATTTGTATAATGAAGTTTCGGATGAAATCCGTAAGCACTACAATTTCAGTACTTCCGGAATGCATCCCATTGTTGATGAAGAATTGGCAATGGCTGCTGTATTGATGGTTACTATCGGATATGAAATCCGAAAACTTGCTATTGTTCGAAATCAAGTTTCTGCTCACATGCAAAAAATCAAAAACTGTGCTGTATCCGTCCCGCAGAGACGATTGGCTTTACCGGAAGAGTATGCAAAATTTCATATTGACATGGTTGATGTCTATGAGGGTATCCCACTTACTGGTTATCAATTTGAACGGTATTCTCAATATTTTGAACTCGTAAATGGAAAGCGACCTTTGTCTCAGGTTTCTGCTAGAATGCAAAGACTAATTGAAGATAATGTATCTGCATCTTCATCGTTCGTTTCCACTTATGGAAGTAACTCTCATCTTACTCAGGTTACTTATGATACCAGACCCGGACGTGTATCTGTTCGACCATATGGTTTTTTTGATTTTGATTGTTTGAAACAAGTTGGCTAATTTATGTTGGAGCCTAATGTTGTCGTGTTTCACGACGACATTAGGCTTTTTCTTTCGTTTTAGTCGTATTATCGCAAATATTTTTGATATTTATTTTTGGAAAAAATATCAAAAAAGTAGCCGTCTACACAGACGGCTACTTTTTCTACTGGATGTTTGCACTTCGGATAACGTTTTTTATGTACCCATAGTGAGCTTTGTTTTCTCGATACAATGCTTCCGCTGCTTTGTGAGTAATGCCCATTGTAAGGCAAGCTGCTTCGATAAAACGTTTCTTGTAAGATAGCGCCAACATAGGATTAACCCCCTTACGTTTTGTCGCAATATGCCGCGAGCATATCTGCGGTGTGCAATAGAACTGCCAGTTTATTATGGTCAAAACAATCTCCAACTGCACGAGCGTCTCCAGAGGAAAATCCCATGTGATTGTTGATTGCTGCTTTTTCGTCAGCGGAAAGCTTTATATAATCTACAAGAAGAAATACGGATTTGTCTCCATGTCCGTTACCGCCAACGAAATAACTCTCTTCGAAATTGTAGCACGGAACTCGTTCCCACTGCCCTGTTTCGTCATTTTTGACGTTTCTGTAAGATTGCTTGTACAGGTTTACTTTGCAGACATCATGGAACAAAGCTACTAAAAAGAGTTGCTCGTCTGTGTAAATTTGCTTTTTTTCACCTCCAACCGTTTCATAGTTGAAGATTCTTGCCAATCGAATGATTTCTCTTGCGACCGCAATGCTATGTGCGCACAACCCACCTGCTTCTGCACCATGAAATCTGGTTGATGCGGGAGCTTCAAAGAAGTCAGTTGAATCTAACCATTCCATCAATTCTTTGATGCCATCTCGATGGATGTTTTTTTCTACAAGAGAGTGAAAAAGCGTTTTTTGTGCTTCAATATTTAGTGCCATTTTATTCTCCTTATATCGTAATTTACTGATTATCCTGCGTTAAGCGAACTTAAAAGTGTACTTGTTGCTTCATCGCTAAATTTTTTTATCAATTTTTGTTTCTCAGCGCCTTGCCACTTTCCTTCTTTGATTCTGGATGCAACTAAAACCATTTCTTGTGCCATTGTTTTATCAAAAGGTTTTTTATGATGCCGACTTACATCTACAATAGCTGGAATTTTTGATTCTGGTATATCGTGTCTTATGCAAAAATCTGTTACTATTACGTCGATTTCTTTTTGTGATAGTTGTGTATTAGCGTTAGACTTTTGTTCTGCATTACAGCCTTTTTGTATATTAAGCAGGATAGTGTTGTACTCATTCTCATTTGGAGCCTTTACCCTGTTTGCATCGTTTGCTTTATAGCAGCGTCTGTAAGCCTTGTAACCTTTTTGCGTAAGTGACCAAAGAAGTGGGTCATATCCTTTATCTTCTGAGATTACGATGTACTTGCTTTTCGGAGCTTTAGCTATCATTTGTCCCAGACGGTTCATAATAAAGAAGTCTTGTGAATTTTTTCCGGGATATGTTTCGACAAATTCAAGCTGCCTTACTGAAAAAGTCATCAATAGCTTTTCAATCAGTTCATAATGTACCGGGGGGCTGTTTACGCTGTAAAAAAGCACTACTTTGTCATTTGCTGTATTGCTTTTTATGTTGCCTACCCACCAGTCGTGTTGATTTTCTGTATCTATTAAATATACAGACCGTGTCGCATCCATTTTTTCTTTGGATTCCTTTCATTTTTCTACTTTTATTATACCATTTGGCTTTTCTCGTTTCTACCTTATCCTAATAGAAATTGTTGTTCTTTCATTATTTTTGTGTATTTTTATTTATTTCATAAGTCATATTGACACGTAAAAGAAAAAATCATGCCCGCATACACCTTTGTGTACACGGGCATGATTTTATGTAAGATTTGTTTCTGGTGTCTTTTTTACCTCTGCGCAAAAATCAAGGTAGCAATCAACAGCTTCATTAAAGTCTGCTTTTATTTCATCTATTGTCGTGCCTTGAAACATGATGTAATCATTTGGAATATTCAGTTTTCCAAAATACAATTTATCATCCTTGTCGTACTGATATGTTCCTGTATACCCTTTATAAGGTCCAATCAAATGTTGCATTGCTTTCATACCATAGTACTGAAAATCTCGTATGCCTCGGATGTAGTGTAAAAAGCATTCCAAGGCTTTTGATATCCTTTTTTTACTTGCCAATAGTTACCAACACCTTCCTGATATGCAAGTAGTGTATTGTATGTATCTGGTCCAACTGCGTCTTTTGCATATTTTAATAATGCACAAATTGCTCTGGCTCCCATCTTCATATTTAGAAGTTGGTCCATAGAAGTAATTCCCAATTGCTTGTGTAAATAATTAAAGCAAGTATCGTTACTTTGACCAAGCCCCCAATCCGTTGTTCCATTTGTGTTTATATTTGTTGCTGTTGCGTTGAATCTTGTCTCATTATAGGCAATTGCTAAAACGAGTGCTTCATCAACATTGAATTCTTTACTTGCCTCGTGAATAACCATTTTATCTTCATCGCTCAGTGCATTATACAAAATAGCTTGTTCTGTGTTTGCGTATACATTTGTGAATGTATGTTCTGTTTCCTTGCTTTGATTACCCTCATCTTGTGTATCTTCTTCCGTGACAGGAATTATTTTAATAAAAGGGTTTGACAGCTCTTCTGCTTTTAACGGTTGAAATTCTGAAATGTTTTCTGTTACCTCTTCTGTTTCTGTTATCGGTTTTTCATTATTTGATGCGCTTTTGTCTTCTGCGTATGCGTGTACTTCAAAGAAACCTCCGGAAAGAAGCATTAAAAAAGTGATTGCTATGCTTACTGTAGTAACAATAATTGGAAAAGCTTTGTCTAACATGCTTTCAAATATATAGTTTTTTCTTTTCAACTTTTCTCCGCCTTTCTGCTACGTTTATACTATACTTTTTTCCATAGAATAGCCGCTCACCGTAAATGGCGAGCGGCTATATGTTATTCTTGTATTTGCATAGATGCGTCGATTTTTTCAATCATTCGGATTGCGTCCGGGTACTTTCCATTCATCAAACCGTTGACATATTCCGTGTAAGAGCTCTTTACTGAAGATAGAAAATTCGTTCCATCTCCAAGGCTCCTACGATTTGTTCCGAGAGCTTGAATGCAGTGTCCTCGGTAATATACTTTTAGGATGTACACCCCATTGATGGTTTTCATTTTGAGGCTAAAATCTTCCATCTTCATAAGAACTACTCCTTCCTGTTGATAACTTCATGTGTCCATGCGCCAGCATAAACACCAATCTGTTGAAATTGCTTCAACAAGCAATCCTGCATAGCTTGTAGATATTTTTTGTAGTTAGCTTTTTGCATACCGATAAGATTGCCGTAATCCGGTTCTTTTTGCAGGAGCTCGAAAGCCAATGACCACTCGTTGTCTTCAACAGCAATATAAAATAGGCCGTTTTCGAGAATTACTTCTTTTCTCTGTCCATTCCCCGAAAGCCATGTGCGTTGTTCCATAGGCGTAAAACTGGCATATTTTTTTTGCATATCGTCTACAAATGTTTTAATTGCGTTGTTGATGTTTTCCTGTGATGCTTCTTCATCACATTTATACATGTTAGAGTCGTAATATACGTAGAAATTATCATAGTCTACGTAAAACAAGCCTTCAAACTTTCCGTCTGTGGCTACATTACCTCGTCCCATAAAGTTCCTCACTTTCAAAAAAAGGAGGTAGACGGATTGTAACCGCCTACCTCCTTTTTGCTTATACCTTAGCGCAAGACCTCAGCACAAAACTCTTCAAGCTTTTGCCATAGCATGTAGGTTTCGTAACCCATTCGTACTTTAGGCGGTACTCCTGTAACAAGATACCACTTGTGTGCTAAGCTCTTTATCTGGGAGATTTTCTTCTGCTCCGAACGGTTAAAGCGCTGTTGGTATAATCTGCGTCTTTGTGCAGTGTCCCAACTTCTTCCTTCCATAGTTTCGCAAATCAGGGGGTAATTTAATTCTTGACGAATTTCGTCGCCAGTAAGTTCCATCAGGACTTGCATTTTAACCCACCTTTCTTGCGAGCATTGCCTGCTCAAGAGCAGTTTCATCTTCAGGAAGAAACTCCTTGATGATGTCCGCAATGCAAAACAGTTGAGGAAATGCTTTGTTAACATCACGAAGACTTTCGAAATAGGTTCCGTTTACACGATACCATTTCTTAATCTTCGCTGGAACTGCATATTTCCCAAGGTTCTTACATTCTTCAAAATAATTAACGGGACGAACAAACCCAATGGGGTTTTCTTTGTCATCCATTCCCGTTACAGTTACTTCAAAGGCTTTGATACTTTTTGCCTCTGTTTCCTCCATTTTGGAATAGTATCGGTACGTGATGTATGCGGGACTATCTTTTAAAAGAGCGTCTTTGTCTTCGATGCAAAGAGTTCCGCTATCACGGCTGAACCAGAGAAATGTCTTTGCTTTTCCTTTTGCAGCATCCCTTGCTGCGGCACGGAAGATGATTTCGTCCTTTTCGAAATCACTTGCATAATGCTTCGTGTTTCGATTGACTACTTTACGGAGTTCGGGAAGGAATTCTCTAGGCTGCTTTTTTAGAAAACTCATGGCCTTTCACCTCTTTTTCTTCTTTTTCAACCCATACACCGCAGCATCTATTCAATGCTACGATGGAGCCCAACAAAAGAAGTACGTTTTCAAGCGTTACCGCCTGTGCAATGGCTGCGATTGCCGAAATCATCGTGATTACGGCAAAAACCGCCACAATCTTTGCAACTTTTTTCAAGAATGCTTTAAACATTTTTTACACCTCAACTTTTAAAACCCACTCGCGATACTTTTCTGCGAGAACTTGCTGGCCTTTAGGGGTAATCAAGGTCTGTTTTGCAATGTGTGAATACTTTCCCGTATAGTAGACCTTTTCCTGAACCTTGAAGATTCCAGCGTTGATGTGCTTCTGATACGGCACAACGCTTCCCTTCATCAGGTAGCCGTTTTCACGTAACCAGTCGAACATCTTGTTTCGACCAACATTCGGGAAACCGTCTTTTTGGAGGATTTTTGCAAATCCACCAATGTCAATGTTGTCGCCGCTCTCGGTGACAGCTCGCGTAAATTCTACGCTGGGCTTCTGAACACCAATTACAGTGTCCTGTGCTTTGACAACCTCAAGCATTTGGACAACTTGAGTACGTACGGTTACGCTCGAATGTGGCAGATAATGTTCAACGAACTGCTCGGCGTTGTTTACATACCCACCAGTTTTTCGGATAGTTGGCAGCACTTCGTCGAACACCCAGTGTTCAAACTGCTCGGCAGTCTGAAGCTTTGAGCGAACGATAAGGCGATACACGTTACCTTCATTGATGAAGGGCGTTGCTTTCACCTGTTCAGCAAAGCTATCTCGGTATGCTTTATGCGAAGTCGCAACATCGCACTTCACAACGCCGCTGCTTTTACAATGGCGACCAACCGCATCACGAGGATTTGAATATCCAAGCGCACGGGCAACATCAATGCCGCAGAAGTAGGTTTTGTCTTCAATTTCGGTGGTTCGAAGTTCACCAAAGACCTCACTTAAGAAAACTTCTGGTACAATGATTTCTTCACTCATTTTTTCTTTCTCCTTTGGAAGTTACGTCCCTAGTAGGGACTGATTTTTCTTTTGCCACCGTTTTGGTGACCTTTCTATATTTCATGCCGAGTTTCACGGCACATCTCTGTATGTTTACGCCGAGTCTCACAGCGCTTCTCTGTATTTAAACACTGAGTTTCACAGTGCGTCTCTTGTACTTCTTTCGTATCTGTTATGATTACAAAGAAGTACATTATTGCGGTACATAACCACAATGATAATTTCCTTGCCGTTGCTGGTTTCCATGTCTAAATATACTTCCACACGACCAGTATTGTGGCAATCGGAGCCGCCATTCTTTCTTGTATGCAATAAAGAACTAATGGCATTGCATCTCCTGTTGCTGTGTAATACTCTAGTGCAGCTTTTGTCTTCTTTACTTTTGAAGACATTTCAAAATCAATAAGCTGCATAATTGTTTTACGTCTATTCATCTACTACTTATTCATAACATTGGCCCTCCTAAGACCTTTTTAATTACTGCGTTTGCAGTGTCTTATTAAATATGTTTTTATATTTTATACCGAGTTCCACGGTACATCTCTTTTCCCCTCCCCTCTTCATAATTGAGGAGAAGAATTTAATTTATATAGGCAATCTGAGCCTTGTATGTGTTAAACATACTAATCGCCGAGTTCCACGGCGCATCTCTTGTCCTCGAAGTGAGGAGCTTCCCGCTGCTTACTCTAATACAAAAAAGCAGTCGTCACGCCTTTTTTCAAGATGTGACAACTGCTTCTGCAGACTTTCTTAATAATGCTTGGTTATTTTTTCTTTGTACTTAATCACTATACCAACTTTTGCAAAACAAAGTTATCGGATTAAGATGCGAACTTCTCCATCTGTTCCGATATCGAGATGCAACTTTTTAATAATACTCTCTTTGTAGTTTTTTTCTTCTTTTGGTGTCATACGGACACGTGTACGGTCAAATGCTTTTGCTACCATTTCATTTACGTTAAATCCAGTCGGCGCAAAATGCTTTTCAATATAATCTTCACATTCGGTTGTGAGTGCGTTTAGACGTAATTCATAGCTATCTCCTGCTTGACAAAATTCATCAATATAGCAATATGGAACATTGTTCTGTTTCATTTTGTCAATGACGTTATAGCTGGTTTTGTCTTTTTCAACCATAACGAGAAATTTTGCGGTTACAAGTTGGTTGATAAGTGCCCAATAGTCTGAATCCGATGAAAACAACAGAAAACTATCAACATGATTCATATAATGCTCTGTGCAGCATCCAACAATCAGGCTTGCGTCTACTACACTCTTCGTCTCCAAAACACGTTCTGTCATTTTATGCTCAACAGTTGCCTTTGTGTATTTCCGTAGCATTGTCCATACGGAGGATGCGTTTACATCATTATATAGGATGATTTTTTTGATTTTGCTAATAGTCTCCATGTCCATACTTTGGAATACAGCACAGATTTTTAGTGGGTCACTGTTTTCACAATCAACAAGCGCAACAACATTGTGGCTGGAATCCAAGAATGAAAAGATGTTATCTTTTGCCGTAGCACTTTCTCCACGGACTTTATCGTAAGCCGTGAAAATCTCTCCGTTTTGTCGGAATAGATTTACCATGAATTTTTCATCGTTATATAGAATATTTCCACTGTCATCTCCGCTAAAATTCCAATTCAAATACATGCGAAAAGGATATTTATCAAGATTTTGCATGAAAGACGAATACGCGTTTTCTTGTACTTTTCTTTTGGTTCCGCTTGGAAAAGCAAATAGTTTCTTTATGTAATCCCACGGAACCCACATGGGGAAAACGTCTTTACAATCACTAATATGATTTGTAATCAACTGTGCAATTCTCGGTCTATATTCGTCTAATGTTCCGTTTGCTTTAATAATATCAACGCCATCATTTCTAAGATTAGTAACTGCTTCTTTTGTTTCATCCAAAGTATGTAAGTTCTTTAGCTCATTTGCCATAGAATTTCTAAAATAAGTATAATTTTTTTGAATCGTAGTAAAAATATAGCATAGATTCCTTATAATTCTACATTCGTTTCTTTTGTCTAGCATATCATAAACATCCAAGCTTAACTCCGTATTTTCAAAATATTGCACTGGGACACCAATAAGATATGCAACTTTTGATACAATATCATATTCGTCTGTATGATGTTCTGAATACAAAATAATTTCTCCTTCCAATACAATTTTTTTGTAAAACTACCTATATATACTATACCCCTATAATGACAATAAGTCACGCATTATAAAAAAGATGCCGAAGGCATCGATTTGTGCCTTCGGCATCTTTTTAAAGCAGAAATGGAATTTTGAGTAACAGCGAGAACATCGTATCCATGAGAAGAATAATGATTGCTGCAATTCCACTTACGGCAATAACTGCTGCCGTTCGTTTTGTCGTTTCTTTTGGCGTTGGCCACGTCACTTTGCTTGGTACAACCATTTCACGGAGTGTGTGCGGAATGTCCTTAATGAACTTTTTCATCTTTTTGAAAAAATTCAAAATTTTGTTCTTCAACAATTACACCCCCAATGCACTATAAATGTAGGCAGCAATAATACTTCCTAAAATTACTGTTCCACAAATAGTAACAACTTTGTCCAGCGTGTTTTTCTTTCCGTTTTTAGCACTATTTTGCATCATTGGTGTGAGTCCGTTAATAATGCTCATGTTACTATTTTCTGATTTATCCATTACCAGCGTTGCGATGATGGTAATAATGGATGCTACTACAAGTACAAGGCAGTAGCCAGCTTTTACAACTGTTAGAAGTTTCAAATTTCCCCCTCCTCTTAATTCAAGAAGCCTTCATGATGGTGTGCTACGAGTTGACTATTGAGAGAATCAATTACGCCAAGTGCTACACCAGATACAATCAATAAGCTTGTACCACCAAGATGCAGATTCAATCCGGTTATAGCAGAAACAATAATAGGAACACAGGCGATGACGGAAAGGACAAAAGAGCCAGAGTTGGCAAGGGTTCGGCTTGCTTTGTCAATATAATCGCTTGTCGCTCTGCCGGGGCGAATACCGGGGATACTTGCACCGCTTTTGCGTAGCTTGTTTGCAATGGCAATAGGGTCAAACGTAATACTGATGTAGAAAATATTGAATAGGAAAATCAAAACAATGTAGGTAATGATATACCAAATGTTTGTTGAGTTCCAAGCAGAAAGAGCTGTATATAGTTTCGGATGATTTGAATACTTGATAAATGCAAGAACAAGAGACGGCAAACTGCATACCGTAGACGCAAAGATAATTGGCATAACACCTGACATAATCAATTTGATGGGAATGTAACTTCTCTGACCTGCCATTGGAGTTCTTCCGGAATTTTTTCCTGCATATTGGACCGGAATGCGGCGTTCTGCATCATTCGTATGTACGACATACCATGTTGCAGCAAGTACAAAAAGAATTACGCCGGGAATCATAAAATAATATGCTTTATTTACGGTTTGAGCAAGTGCAACTGTATTCTTAAACAAAGAAATAACGCTGTTCCAACGTGAAATGATACCTGTAAAGATAATCAATGAAACTCCGTTACCAATTCCCTTTTCGTCGATTTTCCATCCAAGCCAAACAACAAGCTGCGCTCCTGCCATTAGAACAGATACAACAACGAATGCTTCGGCTACCATTTTCCATCCGGACGTATATCTCATAGCACCATAGTTTTTCATAATGAAGAAATAACCAAGTGCAGTAATAGCAGAGATTCCACATCCGACATACTGTGTAATTTTTTCGATTTGCTTGTGTCCACTGTAGTCTTTGCTGATTTCTTCGAGTTTTGGAATTGCAACTGTTAAGAGCTGCATAATAATGCTTGCATTGATATAAGCTGTAACTCCGATTGCAAAAACTGCACATTGAGACAATGCTCCACCAGAAATCAGATTGTAGTAGTCAAGAATTGAAATGCTTCCAAACATGTTTTGGAGCGAAGCTGAGTTTACAAACGGAATTGTGATTGCACAGCCAAGGCGATAAATGAGTAAAAGCAACACTGTCCACAACAATTTTACTCTTACATCTGGTTGAAGTAGCTTATCAAGCAATGTCATTTTCCCATTTGATTTCTTTTTGATAACTGGAATTTTCAAGGTTTATTTTCCTCCATTCTTGCTTTAAGCTGATTATATTCGTCTTTTGAAAGGCGATGCTGAATAAATTTCAAATAGTATTCTACTTTTCCAATAGTTGGCCGGAAAAGTCGTGAATACTGTTTTCTACATAAGGTTACACTCGTTACCTCAATCAAGCCCTTGTTAAGCAAAGAATTCACGTTGAAATAAATGGTATTATCGCTCCATTTGAGAGGTGTTCCCTCTCCCAGTTCATTGATATCATGGGAAGTCAGTGGTTCAGATGAAGCCCACAATACTTCCATGATTGCTTGCTCGGAATGTGTTAGATAAAACGGGTCCTTATCTGTTCCCGGTGGTAATTTTTTACGTGCCATATTTTCTCCTTAACGATAAGTATTGTTGATTTCGTCGGACAGTGCTTCGCGTGGTGAACGCTGTTTTGAAATGATATATGAATAACAGTTTTCATTCAGCCACTCTTTGTCGTTTTTATCAATTTGACTGAATTTTTGAACTGTTACAGTAACGTTAACGCCTGCTTTGCTTGCAACAACAAGCATGTCGCGAATATAAGAAGGCATACTATAACGATTCTGGTCATAGTATAGATTTACAGGCATCCCGTCGCCGATAACGTTTGCAATGTCAATTGCCTTTCCAATTCCGGATGCAGCATGTGAAAAATCGAAGAACAGTAGATTTGCTGGGAGAGTCTTTCGATACATGTTGTTTCCATCCTCTGTGTCGGAATCCAACATGAATTTTTTGGGCGGAGTGTTTGCAATTAGGATAGCTACTCTTTCCGGGTCACGAATGACATCTTCAATTTCTTTCTGAACGTAGAGTGTTTTTCCTGCTCCGGGTTTTCCTGCAATGACATTAACGAATTTTTCCATAGCGTTACCATACATATCTTATAGATATATATTTGTTCCCTTTCTATGTAATATATTCAGCGTTAGCCAGCATTTTTGCTGTTGCCCATCACTCACCACATGGAGGTCGCTGTTTATGAGTGATTTCACCAGCTCTATATAGGTGCTGGTGAAAGAATACCAAATTAAAATCCAAGGTTTTTTAACTGTGCTTCCATTACTTCTTTTTGCTTTTCTTTTATCCATTCTGCGGCTCTCTTTTTGTCGTAGAACAATATTGTATGACCAACTCTACTTGCTGTATCGGAAAACCTCAGCATTTCTTCTTCGGTATTAAATTTTTCGCATTTTACAGTTACACCATCTGAACTCTGGAACCCACAAATATAGACCTTTTCTGTTCGTTCCTTACTGTATTCATCGACCCATTTTTTTGCTTCTTCTCGTGTAGAGAACTCTTTTAACTCTGCTCTATCAAAACCTAGCATTCCGACTTTTGCTTGGCTTTCGTTCGTGTATACTCCATCTCGGCTTTTCATTGTGGTTCCACGAACAGCATAAAATTTTGATTTGCTTTTTTGACTTCCTGAATTTGAAAAGAAAGATAGCTGTTGTCCAAAAGAATAACTACCTTTATTCGATTTTTTCTTTTCATAGGATGATGCGTTTCTATCCGGAGTCCATGTTTTGTTTTGAAGCTTGCCGGATGTATACAGAGCTTTAAATTCTTCCGGAGTTTTTTTCTTGTAATCCCAGTTGTCTGGAACAAATCCATTTGGGAGTCGCCAGTTATGAGGAATCAACACATCAAGCATTTTGCTTGCATATTCTTTGCTCCATCTTCCAACATGGATAAATCCGCACCATTCAATGCAGCGGATTTGTTTTGGAGTTGCCATTCCTGCTTTTTGCCGCTTTAAGACTTCATTGTAAAGTTGCGTTGCAAGACCTGCTCCCGTAATGTCGCGTGCATAAATTCCGCTCTTTTCGATTTTGTTGATAAGGTCTTGTGATGGCTTCCCTTTTTCCCATTCGAATGTTGGTTGATATTCACGAAGTTCAGGAGATTCAATACTAAACACATACTGCAAGGGGTCAACAAGCGCTCCCCTCTTCTGCCGCATTGCTTTGAGGATTTGAAGCGTTTTAACTTCTTTTTCGGATTTTCTAAGAGCTTCTCTCTTTTCATCTTCGATTTTTTTCTGGGCTTCTTTAATTGCTTGAATGAGGTCAGATTCATAATCTTTTTCTGCTTCATCTTGTAGTGCCGCATCTGCAAGCATCTTTGTCGTTTTCGCAGCTACTTCATGATTTTCGCAGAATATATCTGCTGGATGGCACAAATCATGCTTTCCAGAAAGCCATAAATAATCAAGGACGAGGCAATTTTCTTTTCCTGCAAACAGTCGTGTCCCTCGGCCAATAATTTGCGCATATAGACTTCTACTTTTTGTTGGGCGAAGACAAATGATACAATCTACACTTGGACAATCCCATCCTTCTGTGAGGAGCATCGCATTAGTTAATACTTTGTATTTTCCATCATCGAAATCTTTTAGAATCTGTTCACGGTCTTCTGATGTGCCATTGATTTCAGCCGTTGCAAAGTTTTTTTCGTTTAAGATTTTGCACAAACGTTGACTTATTCTAACAAGTGGTGTAAAAACAACCGTTTTTCGATTTTGACATTCTTTTATGATTGAGTCTGCTATTACATTTAGATATGAATCAAGTGCATCGCCAAGTTCTCCTGCATTAAAGTCACCAGCCGACATATGTACATTACTGATGTCAACTTTAATAGGAATTGTTTTTGTGTGGATTTTACTTAGAAATCCATCATCAATAGCTTCTGGAAGTTTATACTCAAAGGCAAGGCTATCAAACACATCAGACAGAGATTTCATGTCCGCTCGGTCTGGTGTCGCAGTTACACCAAGTACTTTAGCCTGTTTGAAGTAGTCGAGAATTTCCTTATAACTTTTAGTTGCACTATGATGAGCTTCATCAATAATAATTGTTCCAAAAAAATCATCTGCGAATTTTTTTAGACGATTTTTTTGGCAAAGGGTTTGCACACTTCCAACGACAACATCTTTGTCGGAGCCGATGGCTGTGCTGGATGCTTTTTCAAGTACAGTTTCAATTCCTGATGCTGCCTTTAATTTGTCGGATGCCTGCTTTAAAAGTTCTTCTCTATGAGCAAGAATAAGAACCTTCTCCCCTTTTGATACTTGGTCATCCACAATCTTTGAAAACACAATTGTTTTGCCTGTACCTGTTGGCATCACAACAAGCGTTCTTTTGTGACCTGCATCCCACTCTTTATGTACGGCTTCCACCGCTTTTGTCTGGTACTCACGTAGATTCATTCATGTGTTGCTCCATTTTTTCATTCTTTACTACCACTATACTAATTCCTCTCAAAAAATGTTTTCAGATAATCAATTTGGTTTTTGGAATACATATTTTTGGCGTACAAAAAATAGAAGCCCATTTGTCAGTTTGTTGTGAGCAAGTGGGCTTCTTACTTTATATGTTCGGAATTTGGAATTTCGTCAATTCTTGTTGCTATAAATTGTTTTTTGTACTGCTTGATTTCTATGTATGCTATTTTACCGATAGTGATTCTAAATACACATTTTATCTTGTCTCTCAGTATAGTGCTTTGTCTAGTATCCTATCAAATCAAAGTTATGATATCTATTTGCAATCAAGAGATTTCTACATAAGGTAAGCGAAAAAAATTACAACTATATAAAGTTACTGTTTTTAGATTGCTTTTAAGTATACGCTTTGAATATATTCTGCACATCTATACTAATTGTATTGCTCTTATTGTAAAAAGAGATTTTTACACGGAAAAAAATCTTACTGATAATTTGAATCCAAGAGGTACTTTCCCCTATGCTGCATTATTCATTTATTACTATTGAGAGAAATTTTCTGCTGCTTTTAACGGAAAATTCTTTGTTCTTATTTAAAAAGAGATTTTTACATTGCGAAAGTGGAAAAATATAGGTTTTTTCATGTTTGTTTGTTGAATTGTGCTTTCTTATCTTTGCTATGGACAAGTTTTAGTTGTGATTAGTTTCTAAAATCCTATATATTGTGGTTTTACTTTTGCTTTTTTCTTACTGTTGTTATTCTCATCACATTTTCTTCTTTCAGATTTTTTCCGTTTCTCTATGTAGTAATCTCTCAGTTGTGATTTAAGAATTTTATATTTTCCTTTATTTTTTTACGTTACACCGTTCTTAATTTATCATTTTCTTTTCACGCTTTTCTACTGTAAGAACCTCTTTTATCAATAACATCGGAGTTGTTCTTTTCTGTGTAGTAATTTTACTTTACATTAAAGGCTCGTTTTTTATCAAAATTTGTGGAACCATATGTTGGGATTTCTTGTTAAGATGTAAACAGAGATTTTTACATCGTAAAAGCGGAAAAAAATACTGTTGCTCTAATTTTCTTTAAACGAGAGATTTTTACACTTCTGTGAGCGTAAAAAACAGTTGTCCTATGGCCTTGTGTTGCATCTCTGATTTTTCAAGGATTCCTAATTGATGCAAAAGCTACCGTAATTTATGCTTTGAGTCTTATCAAGAGATTTCTACATATCGATAAGCAAAGAAAACACCCTCTGAATATTTTCCTGAAAAGAGAGATTTTTACATGGTAAAAAAGAGATTTCTACATTGCAAAATGTGCTTCTTTCTTGTAGTAAACTCTTTTATTCTGTGTTAAACCCTCTTTTGTAAAGTGTATGAATCTCTTTTGTCATGTGTTTTTTTCTCTCTTGTCAGATGTAGAAAACTCTCTTTCTTTATATATAATAAATATATAAAGAATAACTCTCTAAATAAGTAATTGCAGGAAAATGAAGGGAAAGAATGGATATCGGAATGATAATGATAATTCTTTAGTTTTTATTGACAACGAAGGCAAAAAAGTGTAGTATAATAACATATAATGTTATTAGTGTGTCCATATATATGATGATTCAAGCTGTAGTGGCAAGGATTCCCCCTCATTTATGTGGGGGAGGAATTGCCAC
>ERZ827168.1637-NODE-1637-length-29951-cov-4.852254_pt1 | contig 29951 bp, 21 predicted proteins | sample MGYA00519868_ERZ827168 | MGnify/ENA primary metagenome ERZ827168 (study PRJEB31778, sample SAMEA3449271) | human gut metagenome | biome: human gut; feature: human-associated habitat; material: faeces | place: United Kingdom | collected 2010/2012 ...
GATTCAGCGCAGGCGCTGTGGCCGACCCCGAAATCGTTTCACCGCGGCGGTTTTTAGGTTACCTTTTGTCCGCACAAAAGGTAGCGTATGAAAAAATAATTGAGAAAATGCGACTCGTTAGAGTCGCGCGGGCAGCAGCCTCCCGCAGCGGAGGCCCGCTGTTGTTCGCGAATGCTCACGTCGCGGTCTCCGCAGGCCGCGGTCCGAATACAGACACGTCATTTTGTTTTGTGAAATATTTTGCCATGCGGCTTGACGGAATAGTGAAAAATTCCTATATTTGTTGATGCTGCCGTGCGAATGGCGCGGCGGCGATGGAATATCAACGCTCTCCCTTGAGGGGGAGAGGCAAAAAACTCCCGACCGATGAGCAGGATCGACAGAAAGGATTTCATAAAGAGAGTGGCGGCCGCCGCGGCATCGACGGTGGCGGTACCCGCGATGGCATCGGCAGCGGTGCGTGGCGCGGAGTCGGATACGGCGGCGGTGGCGGCAGCGCGCGAACCGCACAGCCGTCTTATAGTGCCCAAGGCTAACGGACTGCCCATCACGGGCGCTTTCCTCGACGAGATATCGCACGACATACCCCACCAGAACTGGGGCGAGAAGGAGTGGGACGCCGATTTCCGCTACATGAAGGCCATCGGTATCGACACGGTGATAGAGATCCGTTCGGGGTATCGCAAATTCATAACCTATCCCTCGCCCTACCTGCTCAAGCAGGGGTGCTACATGCCGTCGGTCGATCTGGTGGACATGTTCCTGCGGCTGGCCGACAAATACGGCATGAAGTTCTACTTCGGACTCTACGACTCGGGCCGCTATTGGGACACGGGCGATATGTCGAGCGAGGTGGAGCATAACAAGCACGTCATCGACGAGGTGTGGGAGATGTACGGCAGCCGTTACAAGAGCTTCGGCGGCTGGTACATAAGCGGCGAGATCAGCCGCAGCACCAAGGGCGCGATAGGCGCTTTCCACGACATGGGCAGGCAGTGCAAGGAGGTGTCGGGCGGTTTGCCGACGTTCATATCGCCGTGGATCGACGGCAAGAAGGCCGTGTGGGCGGGATCGGGCGATCTGACCAAGGAGCAGGCCGTGTCGGTGGCGGAGCACGAGCGAGAGTGGGACGAGATCTTCGACGGCATACACGACGTGGTGGATGCCTGCGCTTTTCAGGACGGACATATCGATTACGATGAGCTGGACGCCTTCTTCGAGGTCAACAAGCGTCTGGCCGACAAGTACGGCATGGAGTGCTGGACCAATGCCGAGACGTTCGACCGCGACATGCCCATCAAGTTCCTGCCCATCAAGTTCGACAAGCTGCGCATGAAGCTCGAAGCGGCCAAGCGGGCGGGCTATGACAAGGCCATCACCTTCGAGTTCTCGCATTTCATGAGTCCGCAATCGGCTTACTTGCAGGCGGGGCATCTGTATGACAGATATAAGGAGTATTTCGATATAAGGTAGGCGCGTTCGGCATTTAGGATAAGTGCGCAATGATGTTTCGATATCGCCATGCGATATCTGCAGTTCGCCGCCGCCCCACGCGGCGGACTGCTGCTTCGCCCGAGGCTCGCGCATTCCTGCCGCCGTCGGCGAACAGCAGACATGGGAATATTAAACGATAAAACCTCGGTTGCGGATGGTTTGCAGTCGGGAGTGCGATAATGGATATGGAGATACTATTATATATTATGGTTGCGGCGTTGGCTGCTGCGTGCGTGGTGCTGGGCAACATGCTTGCGACAGCGCGGCGGCGCGTGCTTGAATCGGATGTGCGGATCGCGGCGGCCGAGGAGAGTGCCGTGCGGACCGAGCAGGCCCGTGCGGAGGCCGTGGCGGCGCGCATGGAGGCTATGGCTGCGCTCGACGGTGAGCGTGCCATGCGCGAGCGCGAGCAGATGGCGCGCGTGAAGGCCGAGACGGAGCTTGCGGCGGAGCGTCGCGCCGTGGCGGACAAGGTGCGTTCGCAGCAGGAGATGGAGACGGCGCTGCGCGAGCAGTTCCGAGTGCTGGCGGGCGATGTGCTGGGCGAGCAGAGCCGCAGGTTCAAGGAGGAAAACCGTGAGTCGATGGATGTGATACTCAAACCGTTCAAGGACAATATCCGCGATTTCCGCGAGCGTGTGGAGACCATATATTCGCGTCAGACCGAGCAGGGCGGCGAGCTGCGCAACGAGTTGCAGCGCCTGATGGAGCTCAACAAGCGCATCACCACCGAGACGACCAACCTGACCAATGCCCTCAAGGGCAATTCGAAGGTGCAGGGCGATTGGGGCGAGGTGATACTGGAGACGATACTCGACAACTCGAACCTCATTCGTGGCGTGCACTACGATACGCAGCTCAATGTGAAGGATGCCGAGGGCAACAACCTGCGGCCCGACGTGGTTCTGTATCTCCCGGGCGGCAAGCAGATCGTAATCGATTCGAAGGTGTCGCTCACGGCGTATGTCAATCTCGTGGCGGCCGAGACCGATGCCGAGCGCAAGGCGGCCGCGGCGGCGCACGTGGCCTCGGTGCGGCAGCATGTCAACGAGCTGGGCCGCAAGGAGTACCAGCGGCTGATGCAGTCGCCCGACTTCGTGATAATGTTCGTGCCGAACGAGCCCGCTTTTCTGGCCGCGTTGCAGGCCGACCCCTCCATATGGGGCGATGCCTACGAGAAGAAGGTGATCGTGTCGTCGCCGACCAATCTGTTCGCGCTGCTGAAGCTCGTGGACGATCTGTGGCGGCGCGACGACCAATCGCGCAACCGCGAGAACATTATAAAATACGGTGTGGCGCTTTACGAGCAGCTCGTGGCGTTCACCTCGGCGCTGGAGGGCGTGGGGCAGAGCCTGGAGCAGGCGCGCACCAAGTACGACGAGGCCTACAAGCGTCTGCATACGGGCAAGAACAACATAGTGCGTACGGGCGAGCGGCTGCGCAAGCTGGGACTGCCCACCGCGAAGCGGCAGTCGCAGCGTCTGCTGGACGAGACCGACGGCGCGGACGACGATGCGGCCGAGCTGCCCGATGCGAAAAACAGCGATGAAGATGAAGCGTGACGATACTTTCTGGCGACGGCTGGACGAGCTGCTGGAGCGGTCGGAGATAGTGATAGACCGCCCGCGCGGATCGCGCCATCCGCGCTTTCCCGAGATAGTCTATGCGCTGGACTACGGTTATCTGGACGGCACCACCTCGGCCGACGGCGAAGGGGTGGACGTGTGGCTGGGCAGCGATGCGGCGCGGAGGCTCGATGCCGTCATCTGCACCGTGGATCTGGACAAGCGCGACGCCGAGATGAAGCTCATGGTGGGCTGCACCGCCGAGGAACGCGGCTACATAGAGCGCTTTTACAACTCGTGGCCCGACATGGGCGGCATGATCGTGCTGCGGGACGAGGCGTAGTCTGCACGCAGCGTCCTCGGCGGATACCGCTTTACTTTATTCCCATATTGCGTCTGGCCCACGGCATTATCGCCGCGGGCGGCATTTTTTTTGCCAGCAGGTGGCGCATGCGCTCCATGTAAGGCTCTGTGTGGGCGAAGAATAGTTTGTAACCGCCGCACAGTGCGTTCAGGTTGCGCTCGCCCGATTGGGAGGTCGCGAAGCGGTGCTGCGGGCACTCGCCGCGGCACAGCGCGAGGTATTTGCAGCGCAGGCATTCGCGCGGCAGCGTGTTGCGCTTGGCCAGTCCGAAGCGGAAGTGCTCGTCGCTGCCGCAGATGTCGCGCAGCGGGCGTTCGCGAATGTTTCCCAGAAGATATTGCGGATAGACGAAGTGGTCGCACGGGTAGACGTCGCCGTTGTGCTCGACGGCTATCGTGCCGCCGCACGTTTCGCACATGGTGCACAGTCCCGCGGGGACGTTCATGTATTCCGCCAGAGTGGCGTCGAACAGCTGCACGAAGCGTTCGCCCACATCGCTCGTGACCCAGCGGTCGAACACGTCGCACATGAACTTTCCGTAGTCGCGCGCTCCGACCGACCACGGCGCGGGAGAGGCCCCCTCGGTGTCGGGCGGCACGATGCGCGGACGGGTGCCGTCGGCGGCGACCACGTATTCGGCCACGGGCAGGAACTGCATGTAGCGGCTTATGCTCCGCAGAAATCCGTATACCTCGCCGCCGCGCCCCGCCGAGCGGGCGTTGACGGTGGTGAGGGTGTTGTACTCCACGCCGTGGCGTTGCAGGAGCGCTACGGCTTCCATCACGCGGTCGAACGTTCCGCGGCCGTCGCGGTCGGTGCGGAAAGCGTCGTGGATGTCGCGCGGCCCGTCGACGGAGATGCCGACCAGAAAGCCGTTGTCTCGCAGCAGGCGGCACCACTCGTCGTCGAGCAGCAGTCCGTTGGTTTGGATGGAGTTGGTGATGGGGCGTCCGTCGGAGTACCTGCGCTGGAACTCCAGTGCGGCGAGAAACCATTCGCGCCCCGCCAGCAGCGGTTCGCCGCCGTGCCATGCGAAGGCGAGGGTGTCGGAGTCGCTGCCCGAGATGTACTGCCGCGTGTACTCTTCCAGCAGTTCGAGGCTCATGCGGGACAGGCGGCCGCCGTAGAGGTCGGCCTTGTCCAGATAGTAGCAGTAGGCGCAGTCGAGGTTGCAGGCCGAGCCTACGGGTTTGAGCATGGCGCCGAAGGCGCTGGTGGCGCGGCGTGCGGCATCGCCGAAGGTTATGTACTCGTCGTGTGACATGTCGGGAATAGGTTTGGGCGGTTATGACAGCAAATATAATATTTCCCGAGCGAATCGAGGCGGGTATTGCGAATATTGTTGTCGTCTGCTGTTCGCCGACGGCGGCAGGAATGCGACAGCAGTCCGCCGCGTGGGGGCGGCGGCGAACTGCCGATATCGCGCGGCGATATCGTAATAATATGTCCTTTTCGAAAAATAATCCCGTCGTTCGGTGCGTTATGCGTAATGGCGGCGAACGGAAAAGTCACGAAATTGTCCGATTGTTACAAAAAACGTAAAAACCTGAAAACTTTTTTTGTTTTTCGGTTTTCTGTGTTTATATTTGCGGCAGTAAAAAGTCGAAAAACATATGACGCAGCGTGAAAAAATAGTCGAGCATGTATCGCAGATGTTGTCGTCGCTGGGCATAAAGTCCGTGCGGATGGACGATGTGGCCAATTCGCTGGGCATGTCGAAGCGTACGCTTTACGAGATGTTCGGCGACAAGGAGGACCTTCTGTACGAGAGCATGATGTACCGTGTGGACAAGTTCCATCGCGAGGCGGCCGAGAAGACGGCAGGTTGTCGTAATATGTTGGAGGTGCTGTTGCTGAGCGTCCGCGGATTCAGCGGTTCGGGCGCATGGCACGAGACGGAGAAGAGGCTGATGACCAATCTCAAGAAGTTCTATCCGAACGTGTTCGACAAGGTGCAGCGCGATCATGCCGAGCGCGGGATGAAGGGGCTGCAAAGCGCGCTGGACAAGTGCCGCGCCGACGGCTATCTCGATCCCAATGCCGACATAGAGCTGCTCACGCGCCTGTTTTTCCTCACCATGGGCACGATCATGTGCGGCGACGGCATAGTGCTGCCCGAGGGCGTGACCCGCGAGGCGGCGTGCAGCCTGCTCATAGTGAATTTCCTGCGCGGACTCAGCTCGGTGAAGGGCATGCAGGTCATAGACGAGATTCTGGCCCGCGAGAAGGAGCCTGCCCAAGGGGGGGGGTATACGGAAGATGGAAAATAAATGCAATACTAAATTGAGTGATTTTATGAAACTTAGAAATCTCTTTTTTGCGTTGGCGACGGCCGTGTGCGTCGCGACGGCGCCCGCAGCGGCGCAAGAGAGTGCCGCAACCGACAATTCGGGGCCTTTGATGCTCACGCTCGAACAGGCTCTGGAGATCGCATTGAGCGAGAACCCTACGGTTAAGATCGCGGATCAGACCATCGAGGCCAAGAAGTACGCCAAGCGCGGAACCTACGCTTCGCTGTGGCCCGAGATAAGCGCATCGGCGACCTATCAGCGTTATATAAAGAAGCAGACCATGCACATTATGGACCAGTCGATGAAGGTGGGTACCTCGAACAACTATTCGGGCGGATTCTCGGCTTCGATCCCCGTGGTGAACGCCCAGTTGTGGAAGTCGCTCAAGATATCGGCCATGGATGTGGAGCTGGCCGTGGAGCAGGCGCGCGGATCGCGCATCGACATGGTGGAGCAGGTGTCGAAGGCATTCTACCAGGTGCTGCTGGCCAAGGATTCGTATGAAGTGTACAAGCGCGTGTACGACAACGCCGTGGAGAACCATAAGATAGTGGAGAAGAAGTATGCTGTGGGCAACGTGTCGGAGTACGATTTCATCCGTTCGAAGGTCACCGTGTCGAACGCCGAGCCCGACGTGCTGAACGCCGAGAACTCGATCGTGGTGGCTCTGTGGCAGCTCAAGGCGCTGCTGGGTCTGGATCTGGCGACCGATATCGATTGCGCAGGCTCGCTGGCCGACTACGAGTCGATGATGAGCGCGCAGTTCGACGCCGAGTTCAACCTCGAAAACAACAGCACCATGAAGCAGCTGGACATTCAGGAGCGCCAGCTGGAGAAGACCATCGAGTTGCGCCGCGCGGCCAATCTGCCCACGCTGAGCCTCTCGGCGGCATACAACTTCACGGCCATGGAGGAGAACTTCAAGTTCAGCCAGTATACGTGGAATCCCTATTCATACGCCGCGCTGAGCCTCAATATCCCGATCTTCGCGGGCGGAAAGCGCCGCGCCGACGTGAAGCAGGCCAAGATCAACCTGAACACGCTCCAGTTGCAGCGCGAGAACACCGAGCGCCAGCTGCGCACCGCCATCATGCAGTATATAAGCAGCATGCAGACCAATCTGAAGCAGTACAACGCCTCGGCCGAGAACATCTCGCAGGCCAAGCGCGGCTACGAGATCGCCGTGAAGCGTTACGACGTGGGCGGCGGCACGCTGGTCGACGTCGACAACTCGCAGCTCGCCTACACCCAGGCGGAGCTGAGCCGCAGCACGGCCATATACAACTATCTGGTAAATCACGTCTCGCTGGAGAAGATTTACGGAACATATTCGCATGAGGAAAACTAAAAACAACAGAGAGATAATATGAAAATGAACGTTATCATCGAAACGCTGCTCATCGGCGGCGTTTGTATGGCAAGCGTCGCTTGCGGATCGAAGCAGAAGAGTGATGCGGCCGAGGAGCAGAAGGCCGCTGCCAAGCCCAAGGTGACTACCCAGGTGGTGCATGCGCAGGATGTCGATCAGGAGAGCGTCTTCACGGGCAACGTGGAGGGCTACGCCGTGAACAACATCACGCCGCAGTCGTCGCGCCGTATATCGCGCCTGCTGGTGGACGTGGGCGACCACGTGAGAGCGGGCCAGCAGGTGGCCGAGATGGACAATTCGAGCCTCGCGCAGGCCAAGGCCCAGTACGAGAACAACAAGGCCGCTTTCGAGCGTGCCGACGAGCTCTACCGCTTCGGCGGCGAGTCGAAAGCCAACTGGGAGGCCGCGCAGACCACCTACGAGGTGTCGAAGGCCAACTACGAGAACATGGTGGAGAACACCACGCTGCGTTCGCCCATCTCGGGCGTGGTAACCGCGCGCAATTACGATAACGGTGATATGGCGGGCACGTCGCCCATCTTCGTCATACAGCAGATACGTCCCGTGAAGATCATGGTGAACGTGTCGGAGACGCTCTATCCCTACGTGAAGAAGGGCATGGCCGTAAGCGTCACGTTCGACGCCATGAGCGACCGCGCGTTCGAGGGCAAGGTGTCGCGCATAACCCCCTCGGTCGACCCCTCGACGCGTACCTTCCCCGTGGAGATCACCGTGCAGAACAACGACGAGATGATCAAGCCGGGTATGTACGCCCGCGTGACGATGCACTACGGTACGCGCAACAACGTGGTGGTTCCCGACCGCTCGGTGGTTAAGCAGATCGGTTCGGGCGACCGTTACGTCTACGTCTACAAGAACGATGGAACAGTGGAATTCCGCAAGGTGGAGCTGGGCCGACGCATGGGCGATACCTACGAGATCGTGGGCGGCCTTTCGGACGGCGACGAGGTGGTCGTTACGGGTCAGAGCGCACTGAACGGCGGAATGAGTGTTGAACGTGTTAACAAGCAGTAATCGATGAATATTTATAAAACAGCGGTCCATAACCCCATTACCACCATCCTGCTCTTCGCGGCGATAGGTGTCATGGGTCTGTTCTCGCTATCGCGTCTGGGAATCGACCTCTATCCCGATATCGAGTCGAACTCGATCATGGTCATGACCACCTATGCGGGTGCGAGCGCCGAGGATATCGAGAACAACATCACCCGACCTTTGGAGAACACGCTCAACGGCGTGGAGGATCTGAAGCACATTACCTCGAAATCGAAGGAGAACGTTTCGATCATCACCCTCGAATTCGAATACGGAATCGACATCGACGTGGCTACCAACGACGTGCGCGACAAGCTCGACATGGTGACCACGCTTCCCGACAACGCCAATTCGCCGATCATCTTCAAGTTCTCGGCGGACATGATCCCCATCCTCATCCTCGGCGTCACGGCCGAAGAGAGCATGAACGGACTCTACAAGATACTCGACGACCAGGTGGCCACCCCCCTGGCCCGCGTCAACGGCGTGGGTACCGTGTCGGTGGTGGGCGTGCCCGAGCGTGAGATTCAGGTGTATTGCGACCCCAACAAGCTGGAGGCCTACGGACTGAGCATCGAGACCATATCGTCGGTGATAGCCTCGGCCAACCGAAGCACCCCCGCGGGTTCGTTCGACGTGGGTTCTAACGCCTACTCGCTGCGTGTGGACCAGGAGTTCGAGGATCCGCAGGAGCTGCTCGACATAGTGGTGGGCCGCAACGGCTCGGCGCCGATCTATCTGCGCGACGTGGCCAAGGTGCAGGACACCGTGCAGGAGCGCATACAGGAGACCTACAACAACGGCGAGAAGGGCGGTATGATCATCGTGCAGAAGAAGTCGGGCGCCAATGCCGTGGCCATCTCGAAGGCCGCGCAGAAGCAGGTGGCCGCCGTGGCTTCATCGCTTCCGTCGGACGTGGGCATCTACACCATCGTCGACACTTCGGAGAACATCGTGGCGACCGTGCAGTCGCTGCGCGACACCATCATAACCACCTTCGTGCTGGTGATGCTGGTGGTGTTCATATTCCTCGGACGCTGGCGCGCTACCATCGTGGTGGTGCTGACGATCCCCATCTCTCTGCTGGCAGCCATCATCTACCTGCTGGCCACGGGCGAGACGCTCAACATCATCACCATGTCGTCGCTCTCCATCGCCATCGGTATGGTGGTCGATAACGCCATCGTGGTGTTGGAGAACATCACCTCGCACATCGACCGCGGCGCGAAGCCCAAGCAGGCGGCCATATTCGCCACCAAGGAGGTGGGTATCTCGGTCATGGGCGGTACGCTTACCACCATCGCCGTGTTCCTTCCCCTTACCATGATTCAGGGTATGGCGGGTATCCTCTTCAACTCGATGGGTTGGATGGTGACCATCACGCTTACCATATCGACCATAGCCGCGATCACGTTCACCCCCGTGCTGGCGTCGATGATGATGAAGCTCAACCCCACCAAGGCGTGGTTCCAGAAGGGAATCGATGCCGTGATGGAGCGTTTCAACAACTTCTACGCAGGCATACTCGGATGGTGCGTGCGTCATCGCAAGACCGTGATTCTGGTGGCCGTGGCGGTATTCGTCGGAGTGTTGATGGGCCCGGGTTCGAAGCTGAAGTCGGAGTTCTTCCCCGTGCAGGACAACGCGCGTATAGGTGTCGATATACAGCTGCCCGTGGGTACGGGCCAGAACATCACGCGCGATCTGGCGCTGGAACTGTCGCGCCGCTTCCGCGAGGCTTATCCCGAGATCAAGACGGTGAATCTCCGCGAGGGTCAGGCCGATACCGACAACGCATTCGCGTCGATGCAGGAGAATGGTACCCACATCATATCGATGAATATATCGCTCACCAAGAAGACCGAGCGCGACCGCAGCCTGTCGGAGATAGGCGACGGTTTACGTAAGATTCTGAACGAGTATCCCGAGATTCGCAAGTACAACGTCAACGAGTCGGGTCAGCGCGGCGGTATGGGTCAGAGCGCCGTGCAGGTGGAGATCTACGGCTACGACTTCGACACGACCGACAAGCTGGCCGAGCAGGTGGCCGAGGCCATGCGCGGCATGGATGCTTGTAGCGAGGTGACCATCTCGCGCGACCAGTACACTCCCGAGTACCATGTCGATTTCGACCGCGAGAAGCTGGCGCTGAACGGTCTGGACGTCACTACCGCCGCAGGTTACCTGCGCAACCGTATCAACGGTTCGGTGAACTCGTACTACCGCGAGGACGGTGAGGAGTACGACATCCGCGTGCGCTACGACCGCAAGTTCCGAGAGTCGATTCCCGACATCGAGAACATCACCATCTACAATGCCCAGGGCCAGGGCGTGAAGGTGCGTGATCTGGGCGTCGTGCGCGAGGCCTACACCCCGCCCACCATCGAGCGTAAGGACCGCGAGCGTTACGTGACCGTGTCGGGTATCGTGGGCCACGGCTATGCGATGAGCGAACTCGTTGACGAGGTGAACCAAGCCATGCCGTCGATATCGTTCCCCGCAGGCTACATGTGGGATCTGGGCGGAACCTACGAGGACCAGCAGGATACCTTCACCGACCTTATCACCCTCATGGCGTTGATGATCATCCTCGTGTTCGTGATCATGGCCTCGCAGTTCGAGTCGCTGACATATCCCTTCGTGATCATGTTCTCGATCCCGTTCGCACTCGTGGGCGTTATCATCGGTCTGGCTATAACAAATACCCCGATGAGCGTGATGGCCCTGCTCGGCGTGCTGATGCTTATCGGTATCGTGGTGAACAACGGTATCGTGCTGGTGGACTACACCATCCTCTGCCGCGAGCGTGGCATGAGCATCTTCGAGGCTGTGGTGACGGGCGGTCGGAGCCGTCTGCGACCCATCCTCATGACCACCATGACCACGGTGCTGGGTATGATCCCCATGGCATTGGGTACGGGTGTCGGTGCCGAGATGTGGAACCCGCTGGGTATGTCGGTGGCTTGGGGTCTTTCGATCTCGACGCTTATCACGTTGATCCTCATCCCCACCATCTACACCTCGTTCGCGGTGCATGGCGAGAACCGAAGAAACAAAAAGTTGCGCAAGTTGCAACAGCGTAATAACTAAATCGGCAGTGTCCCGATCGGGAACGGCGTCGGCGCTCCCCGCTCGTGCGGGCGGGGAGCGGGCGGCTGGCCCGACGGGCGGAGATAACGGCCGAAGAGATAAATTCGATTTTATGAAAGCTGTATTTATGTCATGCAACCAGTCGATGTACGACTCGGTGCTCGAAATAATGGACGAGATGAATCTGCGCGGCTTCACGGGCTGGGAGGAGCTCATGGGACGCGGAAGCAAGGACGGCGAACCCCATCTGGGCAACCATGCCTGGCCGGGTATGAACTCGGCGCTCATAGCCGTGATGGAGGACGAGCAGGCTTCGGATTTCATGGCCCGTCTGCACAAGCTCGACGCAGAGAACGAGGCGCAGGGACTGCGCGCCTTCGCGTGGAACGTGTCGGATATGATTTAAGATGGGTGTAGGAGACTGACTTTCGCTGTCGGTGATGCGATATCGCGCAGCGATATCGGCAGTTCGCCGCCGCCCCCACGCGGCGGACTGCAACTCGCTTTCGGCTCGTGCATTCCTGCCGCCGTCGGCGAACCGCAGACCTCCTATTTCCTCTGCGGATAATCATTCTTGATTTTCTTTGGTGTCGGGACCCGATTTTTCGGGCCCCGACACCGTTTTTTCGTTGCTCGCGCACGGAAAAATCCGTTTGCCTGCGGGCGGCGGCGACGGGGCGGGCGATGTGTGGTTACGGGCGGATTGCAATATTTGGTGCATTGGAGTGACACATATGTTGCAAAGTTGCGAAATATTCGATGTCGGGCGGTCGGAAGTTTGTCTTTGCCGATAACGGATGTTAATTTTGAATGTAAAAAACTGCTAATACTTACAAACCAACCATGAAAAACAGAAAATTGAGAATGGGAATGATCGGCGGCGGAAGCGATGCTTTCATCGGAGCCATCCACCGTCGTGCCGCACTTATGGAGAACGAGATTGAACTCGTCTGCGGATGTTTCAGCATAAACCCTGAGATATCTCTCAGTTCGGGCCGCTCGTACTATGTTCCCGACAATCGAATATACTCCACCTGGCAGGAGATGCTGGAGAAGGAGGCCGCGCTGCCCGAGGGCGAGCGCATGGATTTCGTAACCATCGTCACTCCCAACCGATTCCACTACGAGCCTGCCGTGCGGGCTTTGGAGGCCGGTTTCAACGTGGTGATCGACAAGCCCATGACCTTCTCGCTGGAGGAGGCTCTGTCACTGCGCGAGAAGGTGCGCGAGACGGGTCTCACGCTGGCTCTGACCCATGTTTACAGCGCATATCCCGCGGTCAAGGAGGCCAAGAAGCGTATCGCCCGAGGCGATATCGGCAAGGTGCGCCGTCTCTTCGTGGAATATTCGCAGGGCTGGCTGACCAAGCGCATAGAGCTCAAGGGAGGTAACAACGCCGTGTGGCGCAACGATCCCAAGCAGGCGGGCAAGGGCGGCTGCGTGGGCGACATAGGTACTCACGCATGGCATCTGGCCGAGTATGTCACGGGAGCCAAGGTGACGGAGGTGTGCGCCGATCTGCTGCGCGTGGCCGAGGGTCGTCCCGTCGACGACGACGCCTGCGCGTTCATGCGTTTCGACGAAGGTTTCACGGGCCTGTTGCAGGCCACGCAGGTGGCTACGGGCGAGGCCAACAACATCCGTCTGCGCGTTTACGGCGAAAACGGCGGAATCGAGTGGCGTCAGATGGAGCCGAATACCTTATATTTAAAGTGGCTCGACCGTCCCGCCGAGGAGATCCGCGTGGGCAACGGCTACGACTACCTGACCGACTTCACCAAGTGGAACACCCGCGTGCCGGGCGGTCACCCCGAAGGCTTCATCGAGGCGTTCGCCAACATCTACCGCAACTTCGCGCTCACCGTGCGTGCCCGTTCGGCGGGCGAGACCCCGACCGAGGCGATGCTCGATTTCCCGACCGTGGAGGACGGCGTGCGCGGCATGCAGTTCGTCGAGACCATGGTGCAGGCGGGCTACGACAAGGAGCAGAAGTGGCACAAATGGGTCGAAAAGTAGCATAGGTCCCGCTCCCGCGGGCGGAGGGCGTCGGCACGGAAAATTTTTATAAAAAGTGAAAATTTTGTTTGCCGATGGCGAAAAAATTACTACTTTTGACCATGATACGGCTTGATCGGACCGACCGATTCCGCATGACGAGTCACGGCGGATCGGGTGCGACGGCGGCCGCGGAACTTAGGCTTTAACTTGAATTTATTTTTGAGTAGCATAATAATTATGTCTAAATCAGGTAATAAAAAGAAAATCCTGTTGGTCGGTCTGGCCGGACTCGTCGTGGGATTTTCTTTGATGATAGCACTCAATTCGTTGTGGATCAAAAGTTCCAAGAACGAATCGTGCATGATGTGTCACTTCCATCCCGAATCGGACGCGAGCTGGAAGCAGTCGGTACACTACAACAACGGCAGCGGCGTGATGACCGACTGCGTGGGTTGCCACTTGCCTCCCAAAGGCTCGTTCGCCTATTTCAAGGCCAAGATGTCCACGGGCATGAAGGACGTGTGGTCGTACATGACCAAGAAATCGGAGGATATCGACTGGGACAGCAAGGGCGAGCTGGAGTACGCATCCAAGATCGTCTATAACGAGTCGTGCAAGGCCTGCCACGTCAATCTGTTCCCCGCGGGACTCTCCGACGAGGGCGTGACGGCGCACCTCTATTACGAGGATAACGAGGAGAAGCTCGATCTTCAGTGCATAAGCTGTCACCTCGACGTGGGCCACTACAATCCCAACTATCAGCATGCCAAAATGGTGGGCCGTCCCGAAACGGGCAGCGGCGAGATATACGCCGAGGCCACGCCCGTGACGGAGTTCGCCAACTTCACCGAGACCATCCCCGGAACTTCGGCTTCGATCAGCATGATCGCAGTCCCGGGCGGCAGCTTCACGATGGGAAGCCCCGAGAAGGAGCCTTTCCGCGGCGCGGACGAGTCGCCGCAGCGTAACGTCACCGTGTCGCCCTTCTTCATGGGCGAGATGGAGGTTACGTGGGACCAGTTCTGGGCATTCTACGGCGAGACCATGTCGGAGGGACGCACTCCGCCCGAGAAGGTGTACGCCAACAACTCGCGCGAGGATGTGGATGTGGTGAGCGGACCCACGGCGCCGTTCGGATTCCCCGACCAGGGCTGGGGTATGGGCGAACGTCCCGCGATCACCATGACGCACTATGCGGCACAGACCTTCTGCCAGTGGCTTTCGCTCAAGACGGGCAAGAAATACCGTCTGCCGACCGAGGCCGAGTGGGAGTACGCGGCGCGCGGCGGTACGTCGACCCCCTATTTCTTCGACGGCAGCCCCAAGAAGTACACCAATGAAGGCTTCTGGAACGGTATGTTCGGTGCCGACACCACGGTGATAAACAGCTATGTGGTGTATGCCAACAACAGCAAGAACCGTACGCAGGAACCTGCGAAGATAAAGGCCAATCCGTTCGGACTCAAGAATATGTTGGGTAACGTGATGGAGTATTGCTCGGACTGGTATGCCGAGGATGCCTATTCGAAGTTGCAGGACGGCGCGGTCGACCCCAAGGGACCCGAGTCGGGTACGGAGCATGTGGTGCGCGGCGGTTACTACGGCGACGACGCTGCGGTGTTGCGCAGTGCGGCCCGCGGACACACCGAGCACGATGCCTGGCTCAAGACCGACCCGCAGAACCCGAAGAGTATCTGGTGGTACTCGGATATAAAGGGTATAGGCTTCCGCGTGGTGTGCGAGGTGCCCGAGGGCGTGGCGGCGCAGTAGCCGGGTGCGCGCGGGCGGCGGAGCGATTCGAAGCGGCGGCGCGCGGATATGCTATTGAACGATGTATTAACTTTATAAAACTACTACTATGAGCAAAAACAAACTCAGCAGAAAGGACTTCTTGTCGTACTCTGCATTGATGGGCGTGACGAGCCTGGTGGGTTCGTCGGCAATCCTTTCGTCGTGTAAAGAGAAGGGACCGGTTTACACTCCGCTGAAGCAGGCGGGCGAATATTACGTTCCCGTACTTAACGATAAGGCCGATGACGGCAAAGAGTTGAAAGCAGGTGTTATCGGTTGCGGCGGCCGTGGTTCGGGCGCCATCGTCGACCTGTTGAACGCTGCCAACGGCATCAAGGTGATCGCTTTGGGCGATACTTTCGCCGATCGTCTGAACGGCCTTCGCGAGTATCTGAAGAAGGATCACAACCAGGAGGTTCCCGAAGAAAACTGCTTCGTGGGCTTCGACGCATACAAGAAGGTGATCGACTCGGGTGTGGACATGGTCGTTATAGCCACTCCTCCCGTGTTCCGTCCCCTGCATTTCCAGTACGCTACCGAGAAGGGCGTTCACTCGTTCCTCGAGAAGCCCATCGCTGTGGATGCCAAGGGCTACCGCATGATAATGGCTACCGCCAAGCAGGCCAAGGCCAAGAACCTGAGCGTGGTTACGGGTACGCAGCGTCACCACCAGCGTCCCTACGTGGAGGCATTCCAGAAGATCCAGGAGGGTTACATCGGCGAAATCACCGGCGGTAACGTTTACTGGAACCAGGGTATGCTGTGGTATCGCGACCGCCAGCCCAACTGGAGCGACACCGAGTGGATGATCCGCGACTGGGTTAACTGGAAGTGGCTCTCGGGCGACCATATCGTGGAGCAGCACGTACACAATATCGACGTATTCCTCTGGATGTCGGGCCTGAAACCCGTTAAGGCTACGGGCTTCGGTGCGCGTCACCGCCGTGTTACGGGCGACCAGTACGACATGTTCAGCGTAGACTTCGAGATGGAGAACGGCATTCACATGCACTCTATGTGCCGTCAGATCAACGGTTGCAGCAACAATGTGAGCGAGTTCATCCAGGGTACGAAGGGTTCGTGGAGCAGCGACGGCGTTATCAAGGACCTGGCAGGCAACGTCATCTGGCAGTTCGACAAGGATGCCGCCGAGGCACAGTACAAGCAGCACAACGCCTACGTGCTGGAGCATGTGGATTGGGTCAACCACATCCGCAAGGGTGAGGCTCACGACGAGGCTACCGAGTGCGCTATCTCGTGCCTGGCAGGCGTAATGGGCCGCGAGGCCGCTTATTCGGGCGGAACCGTGACTTGGGACGAGATCAGCCAGTCGCCGCAGGACTACCTGAGCGAGTTCAAGCAGGAACTCGGCAAGCAGGATATGGACAAGTGCGTCGTAATGGTTCCGGGTAAGTAATCGGCAGCCGTACGCAATTCATATACGCTGTCTGTCGTTATATATGGCGGATGCTGCCGACCGACGACGATGATCGGAGGCGGGCCGTCGGCCGATACGATGCCGACAAGGTGAGGTATATGATTGCATGACCATAACGAGGGGTGGGGCAGGAGCTGTAAAACTCCCTCTCCGCCCCTTTTGTTTACGAATTTTCGAATCGCGGAGTGCGCGGATATGAACGGAAAAGCGAAATACGAGTTTATCGACGACGGGATGCTGGACGAGGTGTGCGCCGAGGGGCGCCGTTCGCCGCGCCTGAGGATGAACCGCAATTTCCACCGTTCGACCGACGAGGCGGTGAACCGATTGCTCAACGCCATGCACCGCGGCAGCTACATCCCCGTGCACAGACATCTGTCGCCCGGGCGCAGCGAGAGCTGCGTGGTGTTGCGCGGACGTGCGGGCCTTACGATCTACGACGACGAGGGACGAGTGACGGAGCGGCGCATAGCGGGACCTTGCTGCGGCTGTGCGGGATTCGATCTCGAGGCGGGAGTGTGGCACGGACTGACGGTGCTGGAGGACGATACGGTGCTCTTCGAGGTGAAGCAGGGGCCTTTCGCCCCCATCGACGCCCGAGATCTGGCACCCTGGACACCTGCGGCTGACGATGCCGAGGCGGTTCGCGATTTCGTGAACGAGCAGGAAAATGAATTTAACAAAATCGGAAAATTATGAATAGAAAAGAATTTTTACAGCGTTCGCTGGCAGGCGCGGCCGTAGTGGCAGCCTCTGCCGCACCCATCGAGTTGATGGCGGGTTGCGCACACAAAGGCAAGAAGGGCGGCAAGGCCGAACTTCGCCTCTCGTTTCAGGAGGGCGTAGCTCCGGGAAAGAGCCTCGACGAGAAGCTCGACTACATGGAGAAGTTGGGCATCGTGGGCTTCGAGCCGCACGGAGGCAACCTCGCCAAGCGCGTGAACGAGATTCAGCAGGCGCTGAAGAACCGTAACATAAAGGTGTCGGCCATCTGCGCGGGCTTCGGAGGATTCATCCTGGCGGAGGATCCCGCAGTGAAGGCGCAGTTCGACTCTACGATGCGCGAGATCGTGGCCGCAGCGGGCGAGCTGGGTTCTACGGGCGTCATCATGGTGCCTGCGTTCAACGGTCAGAAGCCCTGCCGTCCCCACACGTTGGAGACGCGCGAGTTCCTCTGCGAGCAGCTGCACGATCTGGGCGAGTATGCCCTCAAGTGCGGTACTACCGTGATTCTGGAGCCGCTGAACCGTCGCGAGGCGCACTACATGCGTCAGGTGGGCGACGCCGCTGCCATCTGCCGCGACTCGAAGAGCGCGGGCGTGAAGTGCATGGGCGACTTCTGGCACATGCAGGAGGAGACGTCGGACTACGCAGCCTTCATGGCCGCAGGTCCCGAGTACTTGCAGCATGTACACGTGGCCAGCCGCGGCCGCCGCATCATGCCGGGCGAGGATGGCGAGAAGGATAACTACATCGACGGAATGCGCGCGCTGAAGGAGATTAACTATCCCTACTACGTCAGCTTCGAGTGCGGTTCGGACGGTCCCCGCGAGCAGACGGTGCCCGCCGCCGTGGAGCTGCTGCGCGCCCAGTGGAAGAAGGCGTAACCATCGTGTATGCAGGCAGCCGCGCGCTGACGCGCGGCTGCCGTGCTGTTTCCTTAAAATAACGGACTATGACCTTGCAATGGGGTTATAAACGAGCATTTCTGCGTTGTGCCTTACTATTCGTAGTGGGCACAACGTTGCAAATGACGGTAGGCGATATCGACAACTCGTTTCTGCGATATCCGTGGGGGACGATCCTTGCGGTGAATTATCTCTACGTGCTGGTGGTGCTCCGCGTGCAGTCGGACAAGTGGCGCTGCCTCGGGCAGCTGTGGGACCGTTACGCATGCGTGTCGTCGCTGGCCTCGATGGTCGTGATGACCATCGTTTTCGGCCTCACGCGTCAGGATCCCGAGACGGGAGGCATCGCGGGGGCGCTGGGTTTCTCGCGCATGACCTCGTCGTGGCAGTTCAATCTGCTGCTGTTCTACTTCATGACGACCGTGGGGCTGACCGTGATAGACGACATAATGCACATACGCCGCCGCAGGGTGGCGGCCGTGCTGTCGCATGCGGGGGTGTTCGCGCTGCTGGTGACGGGCGTCTTCGGAGGCGCCGACAAGGAGCGCGTGAGCATAACCGCGCCGCTCGACCGACCCGTGAACGTGGGGACGGACGGACGCGGCGCCGAGACCGAACTGCCGTTCGCCGTCACGCTGCGCGAATTTCGCATGGACGAGTATCCGCCCAAGCTCTATCTGCTCGACACGCGGTCGGAGACCTCGTCGCGCGATTTCCTCTCGGTGGAGACGGAGGGCGCCGAGGCCGAGATCGACGGCTGGAGAATACGTGCCGAGCGCAGCATCGATATGGCGGGCCGCATGCCCGACGACGATGAGTACCGCCCGATGAAGCACGTGGGCGCCGCGCCTGCGGTGTACGTCACGGCCGAGAACATAGCCACGGGCGTGCGGCACGAGGGCTGGGTGAGCTGCGGAAGCCATATTTTCGAGCCGTCGTACCTGCTTCTGGACGGCGGATATGCCGTCGCGATGCCGCGGCGGGAGGCGAAGCGCTATCTGTCGAGGATTACGGTGACCGATGCCGAGGGGCGGCGCGAGAACTGCGACGTGGAGGTCAACAGCCCCGCGCGCGTGGGTTCGTGGCGCATATATCAGGTGGGGTACGACACGGCGCGCGGACGCTGGAGCGCGATCAGCGTGCTGGAGTGCGTGCGCGATCCGTGGTATGTGATAGCTCATGCGGCGCTGTGGCTCATGCTGGCTGCGGGAGTGGTGATGTTCGCTACGGCGGGCGGCCGACGCTTGGCGAAGACCGCACGCGGAAAAGGAAAGGAGGCTGTACGATGAGTTGGGAGCAATTGATATGGTATGCCGCCGCGGCCGCCGTCTGCTGGGTAGCGGGCGCCGCGATGGCTTTTCGCAGCAGAAGGGTGTGGCCCGCGGCGACGGTTTCGCTGCTTGGGTCGGCGATATTTGTGACATTCATAGTGGGACTGTGGGTGGCGCTGGAGCGGCCGCCGATGCGGACCATGGGCGAGACGCGTCTGTGGTACTCGTTCTTTCTCTCGCTGGCGGGCGTGGCCGTGTATGTGCGGTGGCGCTACAAGTGGATACTGTCGTTCAGCAGCGTGATGTCGGTGGTGTTCGTCTGCATAAACCTTTTCAAGCCCGAGATACACAACAAGTCGCTGATGCCCGCGTTGCAGAGCGTGTGGTTCGTGCCTCACGTGATAGTCTACATGTTCGCCTACGCGCTGATGGGAGCCGTGGCGCTCTTCGCCGTGTATTTGTGGCTGCGCTCGTCGCGCCGCGAGCCGTCGGACGAGGAAATGGGGCTGTGCGACAATCTGGTGCGCATAGGTTGGGCGTTTCTGTCGCTTGGTATGGCGATGGGGGCCCTGTGGGCCAAGGAGGCGTGGGGCGACTACTGGACGTGGGACCCCAAGGAGACGTGGGCCGCGGCCACATGGCTCGGGTATCTGCTCTATCTGCACCTGCGGGCGCAGCGGCGCGACGATTACCATTGGGCCTTCGCGTTGATCCTGTTCTCGTTCCTCATGCTGCAAATGTGCTGGTACGGCATCAACTACCTGCCTTCGGCGCAGGGCGTGAGCGTGCATGTGTATTGAAAAAACATCGGAACTATCCGATTTGCGGCTCGTCAGAGCCGCGCGAGCCGTAGCCTCGCCCCGCGGAGGCTCGCAGTTCGCTCGCTCCGCAGGCTACGACTCGTTTACGGGCCCAATGCGGATAACATCTGAAAACATTCATTATCTGTCGGGTCTGCGGCTTCGTGATCCGCAATAGAAATAAAGAGTTATGAAACGAATTTTTATATTGTTGCTGTCGGTGCTCGGCCTTTGCGGAGCGTATGCGCAGGAGGGCGCCGAGAGCGGAGTGCGGGCGCGCGAGGGGCAGCTTATGCTGGCCGATCCGTTCATTCTGGAGGATGACGGCTGGTTCTACATCTACGGCACGCAAGCCGACGACGGCATCGTGGTCTACCGTTCGCGCGATCTGAAGCAGTGGAGCGGCCGATGCGGCAATGCCGCGAATGCTTTGGCGCTGCACAAGGACGACGTGTGGGGCGATAAGTGGTTCTGGGCTCCCGAGGTGTACAGGATCGGCGACCGTTACATTATGACGTACAGCGCCGAGGAACATATCTGCTATGCCGAGTCGGACTCTCCGTGCGGGCCGTTCGTGCAGCGCGAGAAGCGTCCCTATCTGGACGAGAAGGGTATCGACTCGTCGATCTTCGTGGACGACGACGGGCGGGCCTACATGTTCTGGGTGCGTTTCACCCGCGGCAACGTGGTGTGGGTGGCCGAGATGACGCCCGATCTTCGCGAGGTGCGATTGGAGACGGCGCGCCGCCTGATCGACGTCGAGGAGGGTACGTGGGAGCAGCGTATGGGCCGCGTGGCCGAGGGGCCGCTCGTGGTGAAGCACAAGGGGCTTTATTATCTGACGTACAGCTGCAACGACTACCGCAGCCGCGACTATGCCGTAGGCGTGGCTGTGGCCGACGACCCTATGGGACCCTACGTGCGTTGCGAGGGGAATCCCGTGCTGCACCGCCATTGCGGGTATGTCGGCACTGGGCACCATGCGTTGCTGCGCACGGGGCGCGGCGACCTCTATATGGTCTACCATGCGCATTACGACGGCAGACGCGTGCAGTCGCGTCAGACGTTGATCGCACCCGTGCGATTCCGCCGCGACCGCGCGGGCGGCAAGGGCCGCTATCGCTTGGAGGTGTCGGAGAAATTGATAGTGCCGATGATCGCCGAATAGTCGGCGACGTGTGGTTTCGGTGTCGATTGGTCGACATGCGGCCGCCCGAGTTTATCGGGCGGCTTTTTTTATGTGCGGCTCCGAACGAAATATTTTGCGGCGAAGTATTTCGGCCTGTCATATTATGTCTTAACAGTCCAATTAATGCTACAAAGCGTCCAATTTCGGGGGGGGGGATTTTTTCTAATTTTGTAAAAACCTAAACTACACAAGCATTTTTTTATCGTGCCGCCGACCTCGGTGCGATACCCGAAACCGGGAAGAACAACTGCCGACCTGAAAAAAGAAACCTTAAAACCCGTGTGCCCATGAGAAAATGAACCCTTGAAACTTCTTGAATCCCGAGTGCGGGCCGTCGCGATGTTTAAGGGCGGCCGCGGTCGGACAATCCTAAATTATTAACCCTAAAACTTCAGAATATGTTATATTTCGACAGATATGCGCATCGGCGTATATTTGCCATGCTGCTTCTTGCGTGCCTGGTTTGTATGCCGTTGCTGTCGTCGGCCGCGGGTGCGGAACAGGATGGAAAAACGGTGAATGTGAACGGCCGCGTGACGGACGAGAACGACCAGCCGCTGGCAGGCGTGGGCATCATCGTGCAGGGCAGTACCCGAGGCGTGTCTACCGATCTGGACGGTACGTTCACCATACAGGTGAAGATCGGACAGAAACTCGAACTCAGCTACCTGGGCTATCAGGATCTGGTGGTGCCCGTGACGAGCGACAAACGCCTGGTGCTGAAGATGGCACCGCAGGAGAGCGTCCTGGACGAGGTTACCATCGTGGCCTTCTCGAAGCAGCGGAAGGAGTCGGTGATCGGCTCGATCTCGACCATCAAGCCTGCCGAGCTGAAGGTGCCGTCGAGCAACCTCACCACGGCGCTGGCGGGCCGCGTGGCGGGTATGATCTCGTACCAGCGAAGCGGAGAGCCCGGGCAGGACAATGCCGATTTCTTCATCCGCGGCGTCACCACGTTCGGATATAAGGTCGACCCCCTGATCCTGATCGACAACGTGGAGATGACCTCGACCGATCTGGCCCGTCTGCAAGTGGACGACATAGCGAGCTTCTCGATAATGAAGGATGCCACCGCCACCGCCCTTTACGGTGCGCGCGGCGCCAACGGCGTGATTCTGGTGACCACCAAGCAGGGCGCCGAGGGCAAGGCCAAACTCAGTTTCCGCTACGAGACGTCGATATCGGGACCTACGCGCGACGTGGAGCTGGCCGATCCCATCACATACATGCGTCTGGCCAACGAGGCGGTGCTCACGCGCGACCCGCTGGGCATGACGCTCTATTCGGACCAGAAGATCGACAACACCATAGCGGGCACCAACCCCTACTATTATCCCGCCACCGACTGGAAAAAGGCCCTTATAAAGGATCTGACCTCGAACCACCGCGCCAATCTGAGCATAAGCGGAGGCGGCAAGGTGGCGCGCTACTATGTGGCGGCGGGATTCTCGCAGGAGAACGGTATACTGAAGGTCGACAAGCAGAACAATTTCAACAACAACATCGATCTGAAGAACTATTCGCTGCGGTCGAACGTGAACATAAACATCACCAAGACCACCGAGCTGATAATCCGCATGTCGGGCCAGTTCGCCGATTACACGGGCCCGATCGACGGCGGTACGGCGCTCTACAACAAGATCATGCAGACCAACCCCGTGCTGTTCCCCGCCTATTATCCCAAGGATGACGACCACCGCTACGTGAACCACATCCTGTTCGGCAACTACGGCAACGGCGACTACATAAATCCCTATGCCGACATGGTGAAGGGATACAAGGAGTATTCGCGCAACGTGCTCAACTCGCAGTTCGAGGTGAAGCAGAACTTCGATTTCGTCACCAAGGGTCTGTCGGCGCGTGTGATGTTCAACACCAAGCGCACGTCGTATTACGAGACCACGCGATCGTATACTCCCTTCTACTACTACGCTTCGGACTACGACAAGATAAACGACACCTACAAGCTCACGCCCATCAACGAGGACGGCGGTACGGAGTATCTCAACTACACCCCGGGCGAGAAGACCGTGAGCTCCGACATGTACGTCGAGGCGTCGGTGAATTACGACCGCACGTTCGCCGAGAAACACGCCGTGAGCGGATTGCTGGTGTTCCAGGCCAAGCACAACGTGACGGGCAACGCATCCACGCTCCACGAGTCGCTGCCTTACCGCAATCTCGGATTGTCGGGCCGCGCGACCTACGGATTCGACAAGCGCTATTTCATCGAGCTGAATTTCGGATATAACGGTTCGGAGCGTTTCTCGGCCAATCACCGCTGGGGATTCTTCCCGTCGGCGGGCTTCGGCTGGATGGTGTCGAACGAACCCTACTGGGGCGAGAATCTCGGCCGCATCATCACCAAGCTGAAGGTGAAGGGTACCTACGGACTGGTGGGCAACGACGCCATAGGCAGCTCGCGCTTCCTCTATCTGTCGGAGGTGAACATGAACGACAGCGACAAGGGCGCCACCTTCGGCCGCGACAACGGCTACTCGAAGAACGGTATCTCGCTGAGCCGCTATGCCAACAACGCCATCACGTGGGAGGTGTCGCGAAAGGGCAACATAGGCGTGGAGCTGACGCTCTTCGACGCCTTCGAGCTTCAGGCGGAGTATTACAAGGAGCGCCGCAAGAATATCCTCATGACCCGCACCGCGACCCCCGCCACGATGGGTCTCTCGGCGCAGCCGTTCGCCAACATAGGCGAGGCCGAGGGTTCGGGCGTCGATCTTTCGATCGACATTAACAAGTCGATAAACAAGAATCTGTGGATACAGGGCCGAATGAACTTCACCTATTCGACCAGCAAGTACCTCGTCTACGAGGAACCCACCTACGACACCGCACCGTGGAAGAGCCGCGTGGGTTATCCCATCAGCCAGCAGTGGGGATACCTGGCCGAGCGTCTGTTCGTCGACGACGTGGAGGTGAAGAACTCTCCTTACCAGAACTTCGGCGAGTACGGCGCGGGCGACATCAAGTATCACGACGTGAACCGCGACGGCCAGATCACGACTCTGGACCAGGTGCCCATCGGATGGCCCACCACTCCCGAGATCGTCTACGGTTTCGGTCTCTCGGTCGGATGGAAGAATCTGGACGTGTCGTGCTTCTTCCAGGGACTGGCGCGCGAATCGTTCTGGATCGACACCGCCGCCACGGCGCCGTTTTACAGCGAGCACCAGCTGTTGCAGGCATACGCCGACAGCCACTGGTCGGAGGACAACCGCGATCTGTACGCCCTGTGGCCGCGCTTGAGCACAACGCTGAACCAGAACAACAACCAGAAGAGCACGTGGTTCATGCGCGACGGTTCGTTCCTGCGCCTCAAGTCGGTGGAGCTGGGCTACACGTTCCGCATAAAGAGATGGCCCGATGCGGGATTCCGCCTCTATGTGAGCGGTACCAACCTGCTTACGTTCAGTAATTTCGATCTGTGGGATCCCGAGATGGCCGGCAACGGTCTGGGCTATCCCGTGCAGCGGGTGTTCAACATAGGTCTTAACATTAACTTGTAAACGTCGCTCGTATGAAAAGATTCCTTTATAATATCGTCATCGTCATGGCATCGGTGCTCTCGGGCGTCGGATGCAACGAATATCTCGACATAGTGCCCGACAACGTGGCCACGCTCGAAAATGCCTTCTCGCTGCGCACGACGGCGGAGCGCTATCTGTTCACGTGTTACTCCTACCTCCCCAACGAGGGTACGTTCGGAGGCAATATCGGCATGGGCGCGGGAGACGAGTTCTGGCTCCCCTCGTCGCGCACCGACGCGGCGTGGATGATCGCCCGCGGCTACCAGAACGTGTCGGATCCGTATATGAACTTCTGGCAGGGCAACAACGGCGGCCGCGACCTGTATGAGGCCATACGTGCCTGCAACATATTTCTCGAAAATATCGACCGCGTGCCCGACATGGAGCACTCCGAGAAGCTGCGGTGGATCGCCGAGGTGAAGTTCCTCAAGGCGTTCTACCATTTCTATCTGGTGCGCATGTACGGCCCGATATGTATTATCCGCGAGAACGTGCCCGTGGATGCCTCCTACGGCGACGTCTATCCCGCGCGGCGCCCCGTCGACGAGTGCTTCGCCTATATCGAGGAACTGCTGGACGAGGCCATTCCCGACCTGCCCGTCAAGATCGAGAACGAACTCACGGAGCTGGGTCGCCTGACTCAGTTGGCGGGTTACTGCATGAAGGCGTGGATGGCCGTTACAGCCGCCAGCCCCTTCTTCAACGGCAACAACGACTATGCGGGCATGACGAACATCCACGGCGAGGAACTCTTCAACCAGGAGTACAGTAAGCAGAAGTGGGAGAAGGCCGCCGAGGCGTGCCGCTTCGCCATCGAGGCTGCCGAGGCCGAGAAATACGAACTCTACTACTTCCGCCCGAGCTTCTTCCAGTACGATATATCGGATGAGACGCGCACGCAGATGAGCATACGCAACGCGTTGTGCGAGAAGTGGAACAACGAGATCGTGTGGGCCAATCCGCGCAACATGGCCGCCTCGATACAGGATGCGGCCACGCCGCGAGGACTCGATCCGCAGTATGTGTCCAACGGCACCACGGCGGGCAACATGGCTCCGCCGCTGAAGATCGCCGAGATGTTCTATTCGAAGAACGGCGTTCCCATCGAGGAAGACAAGACCTACGACTATGCGGGCCGATGGGGGCTGTCGGTGGGCGACAAGGAGCACAAGTACTACATCAAGGAGGGCTACACCACCGTGAACCTGCATTTCAACCGCGAGCCCCGCTTCTATGCCAGTCTGGGCTTCGACGGCGGCATATGGTACGGTCAGGGCCGTTTCGACGACCAGAGCAGCGACCTGCTGTACGTGCAGGCGAAGAAGGGGCAGCCCTGCGCCGCCCAGAACCTCACGTCGTATTCGGTGACGGGATACTGGCCCAAGAAGCTGGTCAACTTCAACAACGTGATCGGCACCTCGACCTACACCAAGACCACCTATCCGTGGCCGCTGATGCGTCTTACAAACCTCTATCTGCTCTATTCGGAGGCGCTGAACGAGGTCAAGGACAAGCCCGACGAGGAGGTGTACCACTGGATCGACGAGGTTCGCAAGCGCGCGGGACTCCCCACCGTGAAGGATTCGTGGGAGGGTTACTCTACCAATCCGCAGAAATACAAGAACAAGGAGGGCATGCGCGAGATCATACGCCGCGAGCGCCTGATAGAGCTCTGCTTCGAGGGGCAGCGCTTCTGGGACCTGCGCAGATGGAAGATGGCCATCGACGAGTTCAACAAACCCATCGTGGGATGGGATCTGGAGCAGGAGGACGCGGAGTCGTACTATCGTCAGAAGGTGATATTCACGCCGCAGTTCTCGGCCCGCGACTATCTGTGGCCCATTCGCGAGAACGAACTGCTCTCGAACAAGAACATTAAACAAAACCCGGGCTGGTAATCGGCCGCAATTTGTCGAATTATGAGAAAGAACATGATTTTTACCCTGTGTGCCGTTCTCGCGCTGGCAATCGGATGCACCGATGTGAAGAACGAGCCGATCAACAAAGGGGACGGCATACCCGAGAAGGTGACCGACGTGAAATGGAAGCCCATAGCGGGCGGCGCGGATATCAGCTATACGCTCCCCGCCGACGCGTCGCTGCTCTATGTCGAGGCCGTTTACACGCTTCAGTCGGGCGAGGTGAAGAACGTCAAGGCGTCGTTTTACCAGAACTCGTTGCAGATCATAGGTCTGGCCGATACCGATCCGTGCAGGGTCGAGCTCTATTCGGTAGGCCGCAACGAGCATCGCAGCGAGCCGATCGAGCTGGAGATCGTGCCGCTGGATCCTCCAGTGCAGACCGTATTCAAGTCGCTGTCGATGGAGGAAACCTTCGGCGGAATACGAGTGCGTTTCGACAACGAGAGCGAGGCCAATGTGGTGATAACCGTGGTCACGCGCGACGAGGAAGGGGTGTTCATCCCTGCCGAGACCTACTACACCAAACGCGCGAAGGGCGATTTCGCCGCGCGCGGATTCAAACCCGAGAAACGCGAGTTCGGAGTGTTCGTGCGCGACCAGTGGCTGAATCTCTCCGACACGCTTTTCATGTCGCTGACACCCGTCTACGAGGAAGAACTCGACAAATCGAAGTTCCGCAAGGTCGATCTCGACGGCTGCACCCACACCGCCCACGTGGGTTCGTTCGAGGGGCTGTGGGACGGCTCGACGGGCAATATCTTCCACACCAAGCCGGGTTCGGGACTGCCGCAGTGGTTCAATTTCGACACGGGCGTCACGAGCGTTCTGAGCCGTTTCAGACTGCACCACCGTCCCGACAAGAGCGCCCAGGGCGTCTACAACGGCGGTGACCCCAAGGTCTACGAGATATGGGGCAGCAACGATCCCGACAAGGACGGCGGCTGGGACAACTGGGTGCTGCTCGGCACCTTCGAGTCGACCAAGCCGTCGGGAACCCCCACGGGCACCCTCACCAGCGAGGACTACCAGTTCGCCTGCGTCGACGGCGAGGATTTCGACTTCCCGTCCGACATACCTCCCGTGCGATACCTGCGATTCAAGATCGATAAGGTGTGGGGAGCTCTGGACCACATGTATATCGCCGAGCTGACCTTCTGGGGCGGCGGCGACCAGTCAAAGTAACCAATGAATAAAGATGTGAAGTCATGAAATCGAGAAAATACATCGCCGCGTTCGCCGCGGCTTCGATTGCCGCCACCTCGTTTTTCGGGTGCGGGGATATGGACGAGACATACCGCGAGTTCTGGCAGGACGGCGAGATCGTATATGCCGGCGTGGTGGAGAACCTGCGGTTCCACCCGGGGCGCAACCGCGCGCGCATAAGTTTTATGGTGAAGGATCCGTCTGTGGTTTCGGTGCGTATCTATTGGAACAATAAGTCGAATTTCGTCGATGCCGAGGTGGATCCCGTCCGCAATCAGGGTCCTTACTACGTCGATCTGCCCGATCTGAAGGAGACCACCTATTCGTTCGAGATATACTCCTACAACAAGGCGCAGGCCGAGTCGATGGCCATCAACCTCATAGGCCGCGTTTACGGCGACGAGTACGAGAAGACGCTGCTGATAACCCCCATGAAGGGCGCGTACGAGATCGAGGGCGCTCCCGACAATTTCGAGATCAACTGGGGCGTGGCCGACGCTTCGGCGATAGGTTCGGAGCTGACGTACACCGACCGAAACGGCGAGGCGCGCAGCCTCTATATCGACGCCGCGGCCAAGCGCACGCTCGTCGAGGGTTATGAAATGGGATCGGGGTTCTCGTACCGCACCGTGTTCATGCCCGACACCCTTTCGATCGACAAGTTCTATTCCGATTACAAGGAGTGCAAGGTGCGCGGCATAGCCAAGGAGTACGACCGCCGCGGCTGGAGGGCCTACGGCGACGATTACGACAAGGGCAACGTGCGTCCGCCCTCGAATACCATCGACGGCAAGAGCAACACCGTATGGCACATGGACAAGTCGCACGGCTATCCCCACATAATGTATGTCGACATGGGTGCCCGCCGGCGCATCAGCGGTTTCGTGTTCCTGCAACGCCTGCCGCTGGACGGCGCGCTGAACCAGGTGGAGATTCTGGTGAGCGACGACGGCGAGGAGTGGACGTCGACGGGCGACTATTTCCTGGAGAACTCCACGGCCTACCAGTTCATCGACATAAAGGAGGAGGTCGAGGCCCGTTATTTCCAGCTCAAGGCCAAGTCCGACTACAAGGGCGCCAAGTTCACCGCGCTCGCCGAGGTGGGAGCCTACTGGCGATGACCTGCGCCGCGGGAACGACCGCCTGCAAATGACCGCCGCCCCTCAAGCCGATAGTCGCTTGAGGGGCGGCGATTGTATGCGCGGACCGCGGGGCGGCCTATTTCTGTCGGAAGTATATCTGCATGGGTACGCCCGAGAAATCCCAGTTTTCGCGCAGCTTGTTCTCCAGATAGCGGCGGTACGGCTCCTTGATGTACTGCGGCAGGTTGACGAAGAAGGCGAACTGCGGCGTGGGGGTGGGGAGCTGCGTGGCGTATTTTATGCGGATGTATTTGCCTTTGGTCGAGGCGGGAGGGTAGTCCTCGATGATGGGCAGTATGTAGTCGTTGAGCTCCGAGGTGGGTATGCGGCGGCGGCGCGAGTTGAATACGCGTATGGCCTGCTGCAACACTTCGAGAATGCGCTGCTTGTTTATCACCGAAGTGAAGATGATGGGTATGTCGTTGAACGGGGCGAGCTTCTTCTCCAGAAATTCGCGCCACTCCTTCATGGTGTTGTTCTCCTTCTCCACCAGATCCCACTTGTTCACCACTATCACGCACCCCTTGCGGTTGCGGACTATGAGGTTGTGGATGTTCAGATCCTGCGATTCGAGACCCTGCTGCGCGTCGAGCATCAGTATGCAGACGTCGGAATTCTCGATGGCGCGTATCGAGCGCATCACCGAGTAGAATTCGAGGTCCTCCATCGTCTTGCCCTTCTTGCGCATGCCGGCCGTATCGACAAGGTAGAAATCCATCCCGAATTTGTTGTAGCGCGTGTGGATCGAGTCGCGCGTGGTTCCGGCGATCGAGGTGACGATGTTGCGCTCCTCGC
>ERZ827168.1643-NODE-1643-length-29863-cov-4.180757_pt1 | contig 29863 bp, 23 predicted proteins | sample MGYA00519868_ERZ827168 | MGnify/ENA primary metagenome ERZ827168 (study PRJEB31778, sample SAMEA3449271) | human gut metagenome | biome: human gut; feature: human-associated habitat; material: faeces | place: United Kingdom | collected 2010/2012 ...
TTCGGCATATATTCTTTTTAATCGTTACATATTCTTTCTAATCTCTTCAATCAATGTAATATCTGCTGGCAGCCATGCAACGTCGTCCAACTGTTTTTTTGTCAGCCACCTTGCCGCCTCATGCTCTTTCAAAACAAGGTCACCCTCTACAATTTCACACCAAAAGCAGTCCATGGATAGATGAAATTCCGGGTAATCGTATGCAATTGTTTCAATCAATTCCCCTACCTTTATTTCTGTGTCCAGTTCTTCCATGATTTCCCTTTTTAATGCATCCTGAGGCGTTTCCCCTTCTTCTATTTTTCCGCCTGGAAATTCCCATCCATCTTTAAATTCACCATATCCCCGTTGCGTTGCAAAAACGATTGGTTCGTCATCCCCATTTCTCGCCTTAATCACAGCTGCAACTACTCTAATTGTTTTCATAGTTCCTCCATTTATACATTCACAATATACTCATAAATATCCTCTCGTACCGGGACATCAAGAATCCATTCTATCTCAACTGCAGTTTTCTCTGTATTTGTCATCGTGAATTCCTTGGCATTTCCACTTGCTGTCATATGTCCCAAATAATAAAATTCCTTTGAAATTTTATCATCTTTATTTTTTCTTACAAAGAGTTCTACTCGAATACCGCGTTCCTTGGCATTCAAAAAATTCTGCACATCTTCAGATTGCAAGCTTCTTCCCGATTTTGAAATTGCAATCAAACGATCTCGAAATCCTGGAACAAAATGGTCTTCATATTTTGTAGTGTCACTAATATCTTCTGCCTTGTCATAATTAATAAACACTGGAAATGTTTTTGTCTTTTTGTCAAACTTATAACCACCAATATTTAAAGGCACCTCATTCTGTTCCCAATTGAGCAAGCGGCAAACATCCTCATATGTGTATTTCTGATACAAAACCAAATCCGTTTGATCATACACATTTTTATAATCCCGTTCATATCGATTCATACCAAATTCGACGAGCTCATCCAAGATTTTATAGAAATCATCATTTGACATCATCTGCATAAATGATTTTGTTGGCTTATAATCACTTCCATCTTCTTCAATAAAGACGCACTGTGAATATGTTTTTTTACTTGCTCCTGCAGGAAATTCATTTGTCATAATATTTACTATGTTATCTTTTTGTTCCTGGCTGACAGCTTTTCCATACAGCTTCATATCTTCCAAGAGTCCTGCAAACAATCCCATTTTCGATAATCCGCGTGCATAGGCAAGCATTCTCTTTATCATTTGAAGTTCTTGCATTCGTTTTCCCGTAGCCAATTTCTTTGAAACAAATTCAATTACTTTTTCCTCTTCTTGAGACAAACGCACCTTGTATTCTTTTTCATATTTTACTAAGAATTTATAATACGAACCAAGACTACTATTATCAAAAATCCTGACAACATCCATCTCACCATAATCGTCAAAATCTCTTAATTTAGGAATACGTCCAAGCTTATTTTTCAAAGTTGTATAATTTTCTTTGATTAGTTTAATATCACTAAAATTGACATTATCTACTGATGCAAATATTCTTCTTCTACTGATCTCATCAAAATGTACCGTGGAAGCCCCCGGAATAACTCTTCCTCCCTCCATAATATATCTGCGTATATTATCTTTGTTATAGGATCGATCCCCAGATAATGCAATTGGAATCATAAAATTATTATTGTAATTACCAATAAAATCAAGAATAACAACATATTCTTTTCCATCTGCTTTTCTAAGTCCACGACCAAGCTGTTGGATAAATACAATCGGCGACTGCGTCGGCCTTAGCATAATAACTTGATTTACCTCAACAATATCCACACCTTCGTTTAGAATTTCAACCGAAAAAATATAATCTAACGGTTCCATCTCAACCGTTGCATCTTCTTCATTCATTGCGAGTCTCTCAAACGCTATCTGTCGTTCCTGTTCCGATGCACTACCATTCAATGCTATCGTTCTATATTTCCGCCCCATAGACACATTCATCATCTGATTAAACTTCGCTGATAATTCCTCTGTTTCTTTAATATTGCTACAAAAAATCAGACCTTTAACCTTGTCCCCACTATATCCATAATATTCGACCTGCTCGATGATATGTTTCACTCTTTCATCGCTCGTAAGCATCGAAAAATCACGGTTTGTTTCCTTCTGATCTCCAATAATTGCCAAATCTGTTATACCAAAATAATGAAACGGGCAAAGCAGATTTTCTTCCATCGCCTGCTGCAATCGAATTTCATAAGCAATCTGATAGTTGAAAAGTTCGTATATATTTCTTCCTTCCACATTATCATCTCGCTTATCTGGAGTTGCTGTCATTCCAAGCCATAATTTCGGTTTAAAATGTTTCATCACCTTCTGATATGTATCTGCAGAAACATGGTGTGCTTCGTCCAAAATGATGCAATCAAATGCATTTTTCTCATATTGAAGCAAGTGTTCATCTCGGTTTAATGTCTGCACCGTTGCAAACACATAATCCGCATTATATTCATGATATCCTGCTCCTACCAATCCCATAGAAACCGTTTTTGCAAATACTTTTTCATAGGATTTTTTAGTCTGTCTAGCCAATTGTCCACGATGAACAAGAAATAGCACTCGTTTAAAACCCAATTCTCTCATTGCAAAAGCAGATGCATATGTTTTTCCTGTTCCAGTCGCAGAGATTAGTAATGCTCTCTCTTCTCCCCCCTCTAGAATCTTGCGCAAATTTGCAATAAATCCCTGCTGCATAGAATTCGGTTTTAATCTATATTTTTCCAACGACGGAATTTCTTCACTTTTCGCAATTTCTCGTTGATGTTTTATGATAGTGTAGCGTTCTTTATAAACTTCGTAAAAATCTTCATATAATAGAGCATATTCGCTATTCCAAAGATTGTGGAATTCTTCTACGATTTTCTCGGCCACCTCACCATTTTCTGTAGAAACCAGTTTTGTATTCCATTCCTTATTTACCGTCAACGCCGCACTTGTCATATTCGAACTTCCAATAATAATCCGGTAAATCTCATCTTTTTTGAAAATGTAACCTTTTGTATGAAAACCATTTCCCGCCGCTTCCACATCATACATTTTCAAAGCAATATTTTTTAAACTATTAAGTTTCTCAAGCGCTTTCGGCTCGCTGAAATTCAGATAATTGGTCGTAAGAATCTGTCCCTTAACCCCCTTTTCCTCAAGCTCTTTTAACGTCTGCAGAAGCGGGGTCACACCACCCATCGTGATAAATGCAACGCTGATCTGAAATTCTTCGCAGCGCAACAGCTCATCCTCCACGGATGAAATAACCTTCTTCCCCTCTTCCGGATTATTCGACACAAATGCTGGCTTGTACGCCAGATTTGCTGCCACAGAAGCATTTATATAGGCGGCATTTAAGCCATTTTGCAATTCATTGATCACATTCGCATCCATTGAAGAATCTCCCTCTCATTTCGTAATGAGCAAAATATCTCGCGGAATATTATCTGTGGACAGTAACAAACAAAATACCATACTTAGTATTATACCTTATGGGAGAGAATTTGTCATTCAAATCTCTAAGAAGCAAACGTGGAAAAGACAGCCGAAAATATGCAGCGTAGCTACTCGAAAAAAGCTTTTCCGTGGGATAATGCATGCATTGAATCCTTTCATTCTATTATCAAACGTGAATGGCTCAATCGCTTTAAAATTCGCGACTATAAGCAGGCATACCAGTTGATTTTTGAATATCTGGAAGCTTTCTACAATACGAAACGAATTCATAGCCATTGCAACTATATGTCGCCAAACGAATTCGAACGAGTGTATGAAAGAACGCACACTGAGGCTGAGCTTCTGGCAGGTTAAAATGGGGAGAAATTTCTCATTTTAACTTGTGCTAAATCTTGACATAGGACCAGCTGGAAGATATGAAAGAAACCCTCCTCTCATTTCTGCCGGGGCAGGACAAGGAATTTCAACAAAGGTCAGTTCCGCTTTTTCTGCCACTGCAGGAACAGAAGTATTTTCCTTCATTTCTTCATAGGCCTGTCGCCGGAACCGTCTTTGCCAGTGATAATAACTTTGTTCGCTGATTCCATTCTCATCCATCCAGTTTTTAGCTGATTGACCTGCTGGTCGCTGACTGCAGGCCTGAATAATTTTTCTCCAGTATTCTGCACGTACTTCATGAGTACACTGATCCATAGTCTTTAGTCCTCCTTGAAAAACTCCATTGTTTTTTTCAAGTATGCACTAAAAATAACTTTAGTGAAAGGCGAGTGGTTTGACCTTTACACTCATCAATAAGGTTCTCAAACAATGTCCGCATCTTACCCGTGAGCAATTACTCAAGGAAATGGGGTTCCCTTAGAACTGGGAGAAAATTATGCGATATAAAAAATAATCATATTTTCGGCGGTCATATTTGAACCGCCGAAAATATTTAATTATCAATATCTCCCTGCTTCCATAATGTTATACACTTTGTGATTTCGACTTACTTCTTCTTTTTCATTTATATAATATGTGTAACTAAATTCAGCTCTTCCAGGGAAATCTCTACCAAACCCACCAGTTATTTTTTGCTTTTCTCCCAACACAGTCCATACAACATCTAATTCATTTTCTTCTATAAACTCAAGCAGGAATTTTTTCTTAATAAATAAAGCATTATTTTGTCCATTAACAATCACTGTACTACCATTTGCAGCATATCCAAACGAACCATCCCACGTTAAATTCATTTGTTCCATTAAAAACTTTGATGGGAACATATATGAGCTTTCTTCATTAGTGCAAAATGGTGAATCTTTCTCAGCCGTATAATCATTTGCTGTCGTAATCAAATAACATGGTGCTGGGTTTTCTTGTCGAAAATCTTGTTCCTCCTCTTGTCCCAAATAATTTACCATAGTAGGGCTCCATGGATACTCTCCAATACAACATTCATATAATTGTCCATACCCCTCTGGCATCCATCTTCCTTCAAAATCTTTTTTTTCGAACCATTTCAGCAAATCATTTTTCTTATCCCTGGTGTATAAATACGTTCTCACTTGCATCCATACCTCACGAAATGCCTTTTTGCCTACTTCTTTCGAGGACAAATATCCTTGTAGCATATAGTACTCTTCGCCCTCATAATTACATCCTATTAAATTTGGAATATAACGTTCGACATCATTATTTTTAAACCAAGTTATATCATTCCATTTACAATATCTATAAAAAGGATATGCAAGCTTTGTTCCTATAAAATTATTAGATTGAGGCATCACCGTCAAATCTATATCTCTAAGAGAATTTCCTTGTTCCGGACATACTAATTCGATATCACTATATCTAAATCTCGGCGAATATTTATAATTATCATAAATATTACCCAATTCCCTATATAGATATATTTTCTGATATTTCTTACCTATCCTCTCCACTTGCTCATCACGGCTTCTCAATGAACCATATGTATAATCAATACTTTTATCATAATTTATACATGGCTCATAACCGCTTTTCACTATGTCTTCAAAAATCATAAGACCTACATCTTTTTTTGTAACTCCATAATTTTCAACTTCTGAAGGAATCGTATATATTGCAAAATCACTTTCCTGACAATTCCAAAATAAATTAGAAAAACGATCTTTGAATTGCAACGCAAACTTTTTATTTACCTTATGCTTTTTGCTTCTATATGGTGGTCTAACCAAAATTACTTCTTTCTCAGTACACCAACCTTTGTAATAAGCATATTCAAAAATATTCCTTAGATAATCACGCAGCAAAACGTTTTGTGGCCAAATACCAACCAAAATGATACTATTTTTTATATACTCTAAAATTGGCATGACATATTTTTGTTCTGCTAATACAATAAGGGACGAATACACTGCTTGCCATATTCTTTCATGAATATAATCATCATCAATATCTTTAAACATATTAATGACTGTCAACATATCCAAAGGATACAATCTAAATAAATTTGTCAAGCCTTTACTAGCCTTATCTCTTAACTTAATATCATTACTCCCTGTTCCCCAACACAATATTATTTTCCATAGCAAAATACTATCCTCTGCAAACGTGGGATGCTTTAACACAATTGCTCTTTCACATGTATCCGATATAATTTTCACTTGATCATACTGTTTTAAAAGAAATAAACTTAAAATAAAGTCTCTCCGATACGAAGACATGTTACTTAACTTTTTATGTACATAATACGCATTAATAGCACAATCCTTCTTTGTAGCGATGGATATTAAGCCCAGTATTACTCGTCTCATATCAGATTCATTTGATGAAGATAATAATTTTTCAATCTCAGCAATCGTTTTCTCATTAATCTCATTTACATTTCTCCAATATAATCCACTCATGAAAGTTTCAACTACTTCACCATGTATTCTATTATCGATTCTACTTATGAGCTCTTCCTTTGTATTTCGCAAAAACAATATTTGTATCATTTCAAGTGTTCCCAGAGTTATTTTTTTATTCTCAACCGCCTCTACAATTATTTCAACCTCTACATCCAAATACTTTTGAGCATACAAATATTCATAAAATTTTTGATATGCAAATGTAATTTCTGCTCCTTTTTCATCTGCCTCTCTTAACAAATTTTCAGATATTAACAACTTAATAAAACCTGCTGTTTTTTCTTGTATTCCAAATTCAGCTAATACCATAGCTATAACTGTTCTAAGTTCAAACCATGTCATACTATATCGATCATGTTCAGCCATATACTGGGTTACAGCACTTAGTGCTAATGAAACCACCTTATCTTTAACAGAAAAATATTCCGCATAGTACTTAGATATTATTTTATTTTTTACATCGAAAAATTCCCCCATTAATGTCTGAATATCTTCTACTACAACGGTTTTATCTTCTTTTCCTATCGCAATTTCACAAAGCATCTTAAGAAAAAGTGGATTCATGAATTCTGGAACACATGTCGTATCATAATTAATATTCACGCCATAATACTCACAGAAACTGCCAAGAGCCTCAACTTCCATTTCATCAAAACCACTATGTGGAACTTGTAACATTCCCCCTATTTTTTCCTCATCAAGATATTCCTCTAAATATATACTTCTACAACTAACAATTATCTTTATGTTGGAATACGCCTCAGCCTTTGCAATAATTAATGGAAGATTACTATTCCAATATGAATTATCGTCCACCTCATTAATAGCATCTATACAAATTGGTACATATACATTATTTTGGTTACCATATTCATTTAACCATGCAAAAAAATTCTCTATTGTCTCTCCCTTTTGAAACCAATTAATAATCACATTATCAACAGTATCTTTTCCCTTAAACATGTCTCCCAACAATAATACTGCTGGAATACCTTTATCAACAAAATCACGCACAATATCACATAGTAAATGCGTTTTACCAATTCCCCCTTTCCCTGTAACTAAAATTGCACGATTCCCCGCATTATTCATCAAACTTATATCAAATAACCTCGCAATTAAAGGGAGAGTTGAAATCACATCCCATAATTCATCTAAATATTGCGCCGGAAATGTACACATATATGAAGCCATAAATCCCCTCCAACTTTTATTATTATATGTTCCGGCTCCATTTTTTTCCTCAAAACGCTTCTTTTCAACTTCAAATATCTTTATTAAATTTTGTTCGCATTCTTTTATATTTTTTAATACTTGTGTAAGTTTACTTTCATCGTATGAATCAGAATCCAAGACAATACTATCGGTTTGCAATTGTTCAACAATATCAGTTATTCCTTTTCTACTCTCTACTAAAACAAGATCCCCTTCATCTTGATTATATGAATCAAATTCGAGTAACTTCTTTGTACAATCTTTTATTTGAGAACTAATATCTTGCAGTCGTTCTGCAATTCCGTCCTTTTTCAACATGAAGCTCAAATTATTATATGTTCCTGTTTTTACATTGAGCTCCTTGCTATATCTAGGACCCACCATTGAAATTACTTGCTCCACTTTTTCTGTTAAGCTTCTTAAATTAAATGTTTCCTCCGAAATATTAATAGGAATTTCCTTGTTCTTAATTGAAATTTCTTCGCATTTCAAAACTGTATTAATATATTTTATAGGTAAAGCCTCAAGTCTCTCACAATCTTTCTGTTTTGTGATAATACCTACAATATTTCCTAATACTATTACAGGCGCTCCTGAAACACCCTCATAATTCTGTAATTGGTTTTCCTTTTTTATATTAACTATCAGTTGTTCCTCTTGTGTATTTGATATAGTAGCTAACATAGTTGTCCTTTGGGATGCAAGTTTAGGAAATCCTATTATCTGACATCCGACCCCTGCAATTTCATTTTTTACATCAATCAACTCATACATCTCTGTTTCGGATAGCACTTCATTCAATCCAATAAATACACAATCAATTCCTTTTTTTATCGCCTCTAGCAAATTAATTGTTTTCCCAACAACTTCATCACCAACTTCCATACGAAACATAATTTCTTTTTCTTCGAATTCATCTGTAATTATTTCATCCGCTGTAACAACATTATGTTTAACCGTCATTACAATATCCGGTTCTACAAGAAACCCTGTTCCCATAACTTTTCCATCTCGTATTATTTGACCTATAACTATTTTTCTCATTCGAACATCCTTTCCACCATGGTTTTTCCATCACCAATGATAACCTCATAATTGTATTTTTCTTTCCATTCTTCTTTATTAAGAAAATATGCTTTATCTATAGGATAATTAAATATCAGTTTTTTGAATTTTGAATCTCTACAAAGTATCGTGGCAAGTACTTCCAAATCAGGGTGACCATACTTTACGGAATTTGTTAAACAGTAATATTCATCAGCACTATATCGACCAATAAAATCATGCGTAATATTATAACGACTTCCATGATGTGGTAATTTTATTGCTGAAAAACGATACTCAAATCCCACCACATTTTCAATATTTTTTAATACTGTTTTATCAATTACTGTATCACCTAAAAACAAGTACTTTCTATCATTATACTCAAGAATAAAGGAAATCGAACTTCTATTAGCTATAGATTCATCTCTTTCTGATAATTCTCCAATATATTTCATCAAATCCTCATTCTCACTAATTTTAAAGCTTTCATTTGTATATATAGATTTAATACGTTCTATTTGGTATTCAAATGCCTCTGTTAATTTTATCTTGTCAGATACTCTAAACATATAATTTCTAGAAACCATATCCTTCTTCCAGTGTTCTTCCAATTCCCTGATATTATTTGGGGATGGTCCTAAAACTGTAATAAATATTTTCGGAACAATTTCATATCTATCTTCAACTAATTCCGAACATATTGCTTGTCCTTCAACAACTGAATTTAATGGTATCTTGCGTTCTTCTATTAATACCCCCAGAGACATCCCCTCATTTATTCCAATTTCTTGCTCTACATCCGGTACCATTCCTTGGGAAATAATTTCATCTAAAATCTTATTATCTCTATCTGTAAAACTATTGTGTTTTTGAGAATAAAATCGGCTATTAACAATCTGAAGAAATCCATTATACCAAATATTCTCGACGAAATCTGAATTTGTTTCTTTTAAAACTTGAATAAGTCCACATATATGATCATTGTCCATATGTGTGCATACTACTAAACCAATTTTCTGTTTCATCTTTTTCATACGATGTATTTCTGGTTTTAAATATTTTTGATAAGTCTTTGATAACCCTCCATCTATTAATATATTAAATGGGTTTTCTTTTCCTATAGATAACAGAATACAATCGCCATATTCTGCCGGAAACAACTTAATGTTCAACATTGATTTCATACCTCATTCGTTGCAAATTATTTGTTTTATACACTATAAATGAGCAAGTTCGTGATTTTGCATAAAAGAAAGACACCTTGAATTCGATTGTGTTGTATAATGAAAGTGACCAAACCAACATTTACAGCATTCACGAAAGAAGGTGTCTCCTGCAAATACTATACATCATTCAGCATTCATATACAACCAGTTTAAAAAATTAGATTTATGCAAATCGTATTCTAATCGAATGATCAATCATCTTATGAGTATCCTGATTAGCATCTTTCTTTCTGGATACCATGGAAAAACCACGGATTTTGCTAAAAACAGTTCCTGCCACAGAACTACCATCGCACATTTCCTCAATTCCGGGAAATGGGATGATACCTTACTTGAAAATACTTTAAAATCCTCCGTAGTTGAAATTATTTATTCAGAAGCACAGCGCACCGGAAATCCTGTTTTCTGTATTGTGGATGATACCATAGCTTCAAAGCCAAAGCCTTCGTCACAGGCTCTGCATCCAATTGAAGATGCGTATTTCCACCAGTCCCATTTAAAGGGAAAACAGGATTATGGTCATCAGGCGGTTGCTGTTATGCTTTCGTGCAATGGCATTGTCCTAAACTATGCTTTTGTACTGTACAATAAATCCATTTCCAAGATTGATATTGTGCAGAGCATTGCAAAGGAACTGCCAGAACCTCCAGTCATGTCGTATTTCCTTTGTGACTGCTGGTATGTTTCTGAAAAATTAATCAACACATTTGTACAGAAGGGGTTCCATACCATTGGAGCTTTAAAAACAAACCGCCTGCTGTACCCGTCAGGAATGAAAAAGAAGCTCAGCGAACTTGCTGCTGAATTATCGGTAACAGAGAAGGGATTTGACCTTGTGACCGTCAAAAACCGAAAATATTATGTGTACCGGTATGAAGGAAACCTGAATGGTATCGAAAATGCGGTTGTTCTTTTAAGTTATCCTGAAAAGGCATTTGGAAATCCCAAAGCACTGCGGGCTTTTATCAGCACAAACGTGGCATTATCAACGCTGGAGATCCTTTCCTGCTATGTGTGCAGATGGCCGATTGAGGTCTTTTTCAGACAATGTAAGACCCATCTGGCACTGGATACCTACCAGATACGTTCCTCAAAAGGGATCCAAAGATACTGGCTACTGATGTCAATGACACATTATATCTGTGTTATAGGCACTGGACGATATCAGTCTTTCCAGGAAGGACATCAACTGATTCGCAGTACCATTCAGCAGGAAAAGTATCAATATCTGTTCCAATGTGCAAAGTCCAGTATTGATTTTGAAGCGTTTATGAAATTAGCAGGATAGTTTTGTGCATTTTTTCAAATTTGCTCATTTATAGTATTAAAAATATCTGGCATCAAATTGGGGCATATTTTTAACATATGGAACATTGCTTGTCATTTTTCACCGTAAACGGTAGCGTCCAAGTGTCTTAACAATATTAGCCTACTTTCATAGCCTTGCTATTTATTATCTGTTTTCTTTGTCTTTTGATCATTTCTAGTAATACTTCAAATTTTAACCAAGTTAAGTAGGTCCCTTACTTCAATTACGGAAAGCAATGGGTGTAGAATTGCTTGTATCAGAAGTGGTACACGCCACTCCTGTTAAGTTGCGAAGCAACTACTCGGTTATGAGCAAGCTTCAATGCTTATTCCTACTCTGGAATTCACTTTTTTAAAGTAGAAAAATCCTCAATTATCGACAACTGAATTTCTGTCGAAGAACTCCAACTAACTTTTACCACGGTTCCCTCCACTGCTCCAATGTCAGTAAACCAAGAACCCAGCTCTTTTAAATCCCCCTCAAATGAAAACTGTTTAGCATAAATGTCTCCTTTACCGCTGCATCCTTGTGCTTTTAAATATCCATGCACCAGGTCATCTGCAGATGTGCAGTAAAATATATTTTTTCCTAATTCATCTTTCCCATTTGTAGCATTACTATTGACTATATCAAATTGTCGAGCTACCCTTCTAGGAATCGGAATATATCCCTCTCCCGGAATTTCTTCTCGTGTCCCCGTATATCGATGTGTTCCCCAGTTCAGATGAGATTTTTTTAATGTTATTGTATAATAATCTCCAGCTTTTGCCATATAAGCACCACCTTTCAAAAAATTTCTTCTATAAATCAAATTCTTTTCTAAGCAGTTCCACAAGAAACTGCGCGCTATCTTTATCAAATTGAATTGACTGGCTTATTTTTTCCGGCATTTCACGTCCACTTTTACCATATGTATCAATCTGAAAATATTTTTGCCCATCCGCCTCAAATGCCGTATATGTAGTATAAACCTTAGTGTGTATCGTATTTCTATCTTTGTCAATACGCTTTATCGTTTCCAAATCTATCCGTGCCATTTTTCATCCACCCTTCATAAATTTCTCATATCAAAATTGCATTGGCATTCCTTCTGCAATTAAACGCTCTCTAGCTTTTAATATAACCTTTGCCTGTTTATCTGACGGAATCCTGCCAGTCACGTTCATATTAATGACCATTTTAAGAATTGAAAGTTCCATGTCCGATAATAAACGTCTTATACTGCTCCATTCCAATACTTTCTGCCAATACTCTGGTCCCTCTGCCATGATAAACTTTAAAGCATCCACTTCACTTTCAACTTTACGTGACGCTTTTGCTTCTTTTTCTTCACCTTTGATTGTATCCTTTGAAATCAAAGTTTTTAAAAATTCCGGTTGAATCGTCCATTTTCTCTTTTGTGCCCGTTCCCAGCATCGTGCCTGTTTACACCATTGTGTTACATTTTCGGTCAAACGGTCTTCTCTAGTTATAAATCCATAAACCTCATTACACAATATTTTCATTTGCAGCCTAAGTTCCGGATATAAGCTTTGTTGATTCCAAATTCTTATAAAATCCATTTCATACTCTTTACAATTATTGCGGATATACTCAAACAGAACACTCATACTATACGCAATCACATTCGCCTTATAGGAATGTTTTTCCCTATACCAGTCTGTCTGTCTTATGATCGCATCCGTTTCTTTAAATAAAATCGCCAGCGCCACTACACGCTTAAAATAATAAACATTAATATCAACATCCGATTTTGCCCACTGTTTCTTCGTTTCTTCTGCAAATACCTTTACAATTGCCTGTTTACCCTTGCTGGCTACGTCCGGATTTCCTTCATATATCACCATATATTTTGCCAAGTCTACCATTTTGATAACTTGGTTTTCTGGATATCTCGTTTCATACTGCCTCATCTGACTGGATCTTGGTTTGAATTTCATCTTTCCTTGATTATACTGCCCTCTAGTACGTTCATAATACCAGTATTGCTGGAACTGATTACCATTAACTGCTGGTGCAGGTGTCTTTCTTGAATAATCTTCAATTCTAATATGAAATGGATGATTAGAGAAGAAATCTGACGCATCTACTTTGTTCTGTGAATTAGAATATTCTGAAATTTTAGGAATAATCCGTTCAGACATTGAATGCTCAAGAACGGATACTTTCATGGGCACGAATAAATGGCTGATATCAATATTTTCACCTTTTCTTGCCGTCAAAATAGTATTTGTAATTGAAGCAGTTGTCTGTCCACCGTTCACAATCTGCAGATCTTTAATACGTGTAATTTTTAGTCCGCTTTCCGTCATTTCTGTATCGATTTCTGAAGCAGTAGCTGCAATGCCATTGTTATACGCAAAAAACATTTCTGGATAATTTTTAATTGTATTCTGTATGCTTTTATTTACCTTTCCCCGAACGCTCAGAAAGGACCGCACGTTTCCTTCCAGCAGTCTGGATCCATATTCCAAATACAATTCATTTAAAATCTTTCCCGGTACTACTGCTAAATAAGATGTATATGTAATCACATTCTCTGGCTTCTCTGTTTCTTCAGCATAACTTTCATCTATGCCATCATTATATTTAGGTGCCACTTCAATATCAGCGATAACATCTTCATATTCTACTGCTTTTACACACGGTATGCCTTCATAGTCATAATCGGATAAAACAATTTCAACACTCTCTTTTTGTGTTTTTGAATTAACCACATCAAATATACGTGTAACATCCCACACATTCAGCTCAACTGTCTTTCCAGCGACCTCTGCATCTTTAATATTCTTCTTTCTTTGTTTATTGAATGCATCTGTCAGAAGATAAAATCTGAATTTTGTAATCTCACTAACATCATAATACAACATCCGAGCAAATTCATAAACTTCTGTACTCTCTTCTAATTCCTGATATAACTCATACTTTGTTGCTTCTTCAACAAAGTATCTCATCTTTTTAAAGCATGCGTTGATATCTTCGGCTCGAATAGCATCGTCCCCGTGTGATCCACGATAATCGGAAAGAAATACACAACAGCTTCCATCTGTTTCATCCATCGCATACCCGTCTATGCGCATATTCGCTTTTCTTCTCGTAACTCCCTCATAGTAGCATTCTGTAAAATCATCGAATTCCTCGCCTGCAATAAGTATGTCTGTAACATAAGATAAAAATTCTTCCTCTTCATTAGACATATTAGCACTCGCAGCCAAAGCAATATCTTCATGTAATACAGAACGATATTCATTCACATCCATAGTTTTACTCCATATAATTTTTTATCCCGTTCAGCAATAGCGTATATTTTACATTTCCGATTGATGAACCTACATCTTTCCGAGTTAATCTTGGAAATTTTTCGTTAATTTTATATCTCTGCGTTCCTTTATAAATAAAGTTATAATTGTCATATTCTGCATCTGCAGCGTACCCCATATTGTCAAGTTTAATACGGAATTTTTCCATATCGTCTGGCTCTTTTACCATATCCATGATTCTCAGTATCAGCTGGTTTAAATTAAATGATGCAGTTGATACTGCACTGGCTTCTTCCAAACATACGATGGCAAGATGGCCTTCTATGTCTGAATCCAGTTGTTCAAGTGAACTAACTGTTACTTGCAGTGCCCCCTCATTAACACATTTAATTTCATACCAGGTATCAAATATTTCAAAATCCTTATGTCCCAACAACGGGCCCATCCAGCCATCAATAGCAGCACTCACTCCTGCATCCGGTATAAAATGATTTTTCAGCTCAATAAGTTCTCCTATCAAGCCTCTGATCTCATTTTTATCCAACAAGCGGCTTTGCTTTTTTCCAAACATTTCCAACCAATATTTCCACCTGACTATAGCATTAGATATTGCCATGCTGCTTCCAGCTTTCTCGCACACAATTATCATATCTTTACAGAAAATCAGAAACATTGATGCATAAGATTTCTCCAGCAGATCAAACGATAATGCCATTTTTCCATCTTCTCTGCGTCTCAATTTTACATTTATCATCTTTGATGATTTAATTTTCATATTTTGTCCTGGTTCTGTTAAGACCATCGACATATTTCCATTCTCATTATATCCCAGGAAAATATTTACTCGATATTCACTATCTATTCGTTGATATGTATGCCTTTCTTTCCCCTGTTCAAATTTTCTCCACAACTCCATTAATCGTCATAGTCCTCCTCTTCAATATCCCAGTCATCCATTTCGCCTTCAAATATTTGTTGAATAGCTACTTTGTTCAAGACATATCTAGCATATTTTGTATTTTGTTCAGACAATGACGGGATTCCAATCCCAAATCCAACATAGATTTCATTCATACATTTGTTTTTCACTGAGATATTTTCTTCCGTTTCTTTTCCGACATAGTCACCAAGTTCTACCAAATAAATTGTAAGTAACGGATTTCTTTTTACTTTTTCAAAATAATCTCTTTGTGCTGGATTTGCCTTTTTTACTTTTATCTCTTCAATCTGACTGTCTCCCAAACCAAACGCTCCATCAGCCGATGTTCCCAATCGCCTTTTACTTCCTGACATTTTTAAAATTTTTCCATCATTTTCAATGGAATATTTTCTTACGGAATGATTGTAAACAATTCCACACCCTAGATCATACGGTTTAGATGATTTTCCAGAAGCAAATGCAATATCCCACTTTTTTAACTCATCTCCCTTGTATTCCTTAATAAATTTACTTACTGCTGGAATATTAAAACGCTCATTTTTAGGCGATATTTCTAATCGCTCTAAGAAATCCAGTATCAAGCCAGCCTTTACGTTTCTAAATCCCCATTTCACAGTTCCGCTTTTTCCATCATCAACAGCATGATAATCATTATCTATAAGATCTTTTACAAAATTCTTTACACAGTCTATATTGTGATTATTTTTATCAATATCAGAATATAATTCCGGCGTTTCTATTGTCTCCCCACTCAAGCTGATAACGCATTCTCTGCTCTCTGCGCTCTTCATTTTATTTCTTGCAGTAACGATCAGCGATGTAATATCCGAACGTACTCGAAGTCCAAAATCCATTGGTGTTAATCCCGTATCTTCATACCGTTTTATCTCTTCGCGAAGTTCATCCGTTGCTTGGCTAATATGCCGATACCATTCAATACTGTCATCTGACATCCAAATTCTGCAAAGATCCGCATAGCCGTTGCGATAACCAAACCAGCGTCCCATCTGCATCAATGTATCATACATTTTAGAATTTCTATAAAAATAGCTGACTACAAGCCCTTCTAAGGTTAATCCCCTGGACAAGCTCATTCCACCTACCGCAATTAAACGTAATCCATTTTTATAATCTTCAAAGCTTAAATTTTTACCATTTCTCTGATTAATCGTCTGAACCACAATTCCTGCACACGAACTATGTAAAGTGTTTTGGATCATCTGCCAATCGAAATTAATATCATCATAAATGTTTTCATAGGTCTCTTTAAGTTTTGAAATATATTCATTTTTCAAAGCCTTTTCCGGCTCCAATTTTCCATATATGCGGCATGCATTTTGCGCTGATTTTAAATACTCCTTTACCAATTCTGAAACCTGTTCCTGTACCGCTGTAAATCGGCTGACATTCACCAGCATAGACCTATGATTTCCCTTCATACCTCGAAGATCCTCGATCACATTTGCCAGCATAAAAGCAGAAACAGCTGTTTTTAAATCCTCAGGCAGAACATTTACCTGAATACTTGACTTATGCTTCAATGGCAAGATAAATGCTATACTATCCTTTTCTATTGGATTATCTGCTATTTCGACCAGCATATGTTTTGCTTCACCGTTTTCATCAAATATATTTCTTGCACCAATATAATTTGATGGTGAATTCAATGAATAGATATAATCTTTTGGGAATAAATCTTCGGCTACCATATCATTGTAATTATCCGGATCAATAAAAATATTGGCAAAAGGTGTCGCTGTAAATCCCACATAACTCGATTTACTGAAAAGCTTTAACATTTCACGAATCTGCCCATTAATAGCAGTAGGTGAATCTTCTGATTTTGTATTAACAGATGCATTATCAGCCTCATCATCTATCATAAGCAGAGAATGATTTATCGGCTGATCCCCATTTTGATTAAATGTTCTCAACCACTTATTCAGCCGTTTTAAAACTGCCGAATTTTTCTTTACGACAAAAATCACCGGCCCATTGATATTACGCAAGTCAAAATTAAGATTACTTGCATTCTGTTGTTTAAAATCATCTGAAGTGGATGTTAATACCATAGGACGAATAGAGGGATCATAATTTCCTGCTCCAATAATCAGCTTGTCTTCCTTCTGCTTCATCATTGCATCACTGTCTGCCCCAACAAATCCTTCATCTATTCTCTTCTGTGTCTGTTGACGCAGCTTTTCGATCATACCTGTAAGTAATACAACAACTTTGTATCCAGAATCTACTGCCTTGCAGATTAATCCCGTATAATTTGCAGTCTTTCCAGACTGCACATCACCAATAATTAAACCACGTCTTTTATATGATATATCTCTGGCTGGATCCCCTAAAAGGTCAGTAAGCGTATCCAACATATCATCCATCGTATTGACAACCTGGGTAGAAAAACCTTTATCTGATAAAAGATACTGCTTATAACGCTCCCAGTATTTCATATCCAATTCTGCTTTTCTTGCTAAGAACCATTTTTCATGGCCTTTTTCCTCTATCAGAACTCCCTTATCCAATTTAATAGAAAACTCTGACTTAATAATTGCACGCACTTCATTAATTTCTTCCTCGGATAGACCTGAAAGCATCGGAAATTTTGATAATTCATCTATTCTGGTATCTATGGTTCGTTCCTCAAGATTTTCATCCTCAGAAATAACCGCAACCACCATTTTTTTCAACATTTTCTGCATATCATTCATAATTTTTCTATCTCCTCTTGAATGCGCTTTTTAATTTCTTCATTGGTGCAGTATGGTTCTACCTTTAAAAAAGCTTTATAGTAAAGCAATTCCGGCAAATTATTTGACCGTACAAATTCCATTTGCTCTTGCAGATCACCCCAAATCTTTTCAAAATCATCCCCCGGCTTTATTTTCTTATCTTCTATATTCCCTTTTGCCGCGTCTACATAAACAGCACTGACTGGAAATGCCATTTCAATCGCATCTATGACTGAATTAAGTAATTTCATCTGTTGTCCGTCTAAAGTCTGTTCGAGCAATTCCAGCTGTGGAATTTTTCTGTTTATCTGATATTCATAGCCATCCCTGACCTTAATCCGCTCCCACACATAATCAATATCCTTATTATTTTTCTCTTTACGTCCTCTATATGCATGAACAGCCTCACTGCTGAGTACAGATTCATAAACTGCATTATACATATTTTTTTTGATGATATCCGGGAGCGTTGCCGTACTTTTTTTAATATCAATAGACCACATATAATCAAGCGAATTAGGAATATCCACCATTACTCTTGCTAATTTATTAAGCTCATCTTTTCTCTCTAACCGGAACCATGTTCCCCAAATGATCAGTCGCTTATTCCTATACACATAAAATCCCTGATCATTTCTTAACCTTTCCTTTCCGCCTATTTTATCCAAATCCTCCTGACTAAGCTTTGACAAATGTGGAAGAATAAAAGGTTTCAATGTAATCTTTTCATCATTAATGTAAAATGAGTTTTCTCTTTTTCTCTGTGTTGCCTTATGATAAGACAAAAATGGATCTCTAGCTTCTATTTTCAAATGATTGACATATATTTCCAATCCATCTTCTATAAATCGGTGAAATACCAAAGACAAATGATTAATCATATCATCCAGGCATTTACTAAATGTTTCTGATATATTTCCGGTTCCTTCTTTGACTCTGTCAAATTCCTGCAATAATATGTATGTCCCATGTTCCACTGCGCTCAGCATTTCTATTTTCGGGAGCTGATTAATTTCATCTTCATTATATCCTTTTAATATCCACGCTTTGCTCGCAATAACATAATCAAGATCCCACGAATAGCCGCTTACATTTCCATCTTTTTTACTTACAACCACAAGCTTCCTGCATTGTGACAGCGAAGCCGACTTCAAGCCCAATCCAAATCTTCCCAAATCATCTTCGGAACGTGTTTCCAAGGGATTACTGCTACCATATCTCATAGCTTCATATAACTCTGAATTTGTCATTCCGCATCCATCATCAAAAATAATCATAAATGGATCAATACTTGGTTCTGAAATAATATGAATCGTATTCGCTTTTGCACTTATGCTGTTATCTAAAAGATCTGCAACAGCAGATGAAAATGAATATCCCAAAGATCTCATTGACTCAATTAGTGCCGGAGCAAAAGGCACACATTCCTTATCAAACATTTTTGTTCCTCCAACATCTCTCAAGTAATCCTCAATAGAGTTACGCATCATCTATTACAATTTGATATCTGTTTTTCTCCGGTTTATTTGGACGTTTCATATATTTAAGTTACATTTTTCGTAGTCTCTTTTACTGTAGAATCTCTCTCTATTATTGATTACTTTGTATTTATAATATAATTGTATAAAACTCTACTCTTACTATAATATAAATTTTATTCATTCAAGCAAAAAAGTCAATGTTTTTTGTCGAAATAGCACAATAAGCATCATAATATTTTTACTTTTTTATCACATCAGCGCATAATTTAATTCCAAACTTCAAAAATCTTTTTATTTCATGGTAATTCTATTTTTTGTCTGATATAATATTTTTACATATGATGAACAAAAGCAAACAGGAGGGCACCATGAATCTTTTATATTCAAATATTCTTCCTCTTGGAATAGAGGATAATCAGGAAACTATTATTGACTGCTTTAATGAGCAATTTAAATCATCTGATCGCGTGGAAATTGCTGTTGGCTATGTTTCGAAAGCTTCTTTGGAGGAGCTTGAGCAATTAGTGGAAGAAAATCAGCTTAAGCATATTACTCTCACCATTGGTATGTACTTTATCGAAGGAATGCCAGAGGGATCCTATCATACAGCGCTTAAAATCAATAAGAAATGGAGAGATTCCGGTATTGGTGAAATCCGCATCGTGAAATCATTCAAATATCATGGAAAACTCTATGCTTTTTATCGAAATGGAATTCCTCACTCTGCTATCCTTGGATCTGCTAATCTCGGCGCCATAAAATTAGAGGCGAACAACAGGCGGCAATATGAAATTTCGGCCATTACAACCGAGTCTGCAGAGGTCATGGAAATTATTCAATTCATAAACCATCTCAACGCTCCAAATATCTCTGCCAACATTGCTGATATTGTTGGAATGCCTCTGATCCGTGAAGTAAATACAGCACTCACCGGCATAGATCTTGTTACTACTGTGCCTCAGTCAAATGTTGATTTTTACAAACGATCCACCGCTTATGTTTCATTCCAGCTTCCACTCAAAGTCCCTTCTTTTGCAGAACGGCATCTGGACGACGGAAAGCATTTCACAAAATCAAATGTTAATGTCTGCTACGCTGCCCCTCGAAATAAACGCAAATCCAGAGACTGGTATGAAACGCAGCTGACAGTGTCAAAAGAAATCACCCGCACAGAAGGATATCCCGAAAAAAATATTCCTTTTTATATTGTGACTGATGACGGCTACTGTTTTAAAGCACATACCACCAGTGATGGAAATAAACAATTCAGTGCCTTTGGTGATGAACTTATTATGGGACGCTGGCTCAAAGGCCGCCTTGTTGCTGCCGGTCTTGTCTCTCCTGTTAATGACACACAGCTAGATAAAGATAGAACCGGTATGATTACACAGGAAATGTTGAAAGAATATGGATGTGAAAATCTCTATTTTAAGAAAACCGGCCAAACAGCTCTGGATGAATCAGGAAATCCGCTGGATATATGGATGCTCTCATTCACGCCGATAACGCCAGAAGGAGATGAGTAGGTATGCAGTATCTCAAAACATACTTAAAAACAATTGCCGATCGAGGCAACTTAAAACTTGCAGAATCTATCTCTAAAACCGCCGAAGACATCGGAAATTTATATATTAAAAATTTTTCCTTTACAAGTCATGAAATAGGTCTTCTATTTGGTAATGTACAATCTGGCAAAACTGGTCAAATGTTCGGCATTATGTGCAAAGCCACTGATCTCGGTTTTCCTGTTTTTGTGCTACTTACAACTGACAATGTGGTACTGCAGCAACAGACTTTAGACAGAGTAAAAGCTGATCTGAATGGGTTCTGCATCTGCGGCGAAAATGACGCTCGTATTTTTACAGACAACAGTCTCCTCCTCCCGACCATTGTTGTCCTCAAAAAAAATGCACGTATTTTGAAATTATGGGCAAACATTTTTAATTCTACCGGATTTATGCGCGGCAATCCCCTTTTCATCATCGATGACGAGGCAGATGCAGCATCTTTAAACACATTAATAAACCGTGATCGTCAATCATCCATAAATAAATATCTGGATTCTATTAAAAATGGAGCTTCCAGCAGTTTATATCTGCAGGTAACCGGCACACCACAGGCTCTTCTGCTCCAGACTCTGAAATCCGGATGGCGTCCCCTTTTCACATATTATTTCCAGCCCGGAGATGCTTATTTAGGTGGAGATTTCTTCTTTCCGCAAGCAAAGCAGCCCAAGTGCATTACTTATCTGGAAACCTTAAAAACTCCAACACGCAGTGTTGTGATCCGTCATCTGGCAGTTTCAGCACAAATACTTGCATCTGGAGGTAAAGTATCCAACTGTCTGTTTCACCCAAGCGTGCGGCAGGCCGTCCATCAAAAATTTGCAGATGACGTAACGCATGAACTTGTATGGTGCATGGAACATATTGATACAGAATTTGAATCTTTATTAAAGGCTGAATATGATAATCTCTTCCCAGCTAAAACAAATAAGATCGAATACACTGTATTTCTAGAAAAAGCCAAAGATTTACTTCTTTCTAAGCAGATCAAAATATTGATTATGAACGGAAAAAATGATATCGACAGTTCGCAATATGAAACCGGATGCAATTTTGTAATCGGCGGGAACACATTGGGACGCGGCGTCACCTTTCCAAGTCTGCAGACAATTTATTACACCCGCACCAGCAAAAAGCCACAAGCTGATACTATGTGGCAGCACAGCCGCATGTTTGGATATGACCGTGATCCTGGTATGATGAAAGTATTTATTGATGAAAATCTCTATAAACTATTCGCAGACATTAACGCTACAAATAATTCCATTATCGCACAGATCGAACGCGGCATAGATAATATAAAGATTTACTATCCGAATGGTCTGAATCCAACCAGAAAAAATGTATTGGATAATGATCATATAGAAATGCTGTCCGGCGGCACAAACTATTATCCCTTCTATCCTGACAACGACAGTATAGAAGACCTATCACATCTTCTGCATCCTTTTAACGATGATGAACCTTACTATCAGGTCAGTCTTAGAATAATAAAAGAAATTCTCTCCCATATTATTCCAAGTCCCGACTTTAAACTTCATACTTTTGTTTCTGTTATTGAAACAATTCTATCAGAACAGCCTGCTGGACAAGGAATTTTAATTGTACGCCGAAATAGAGATGTCGCGCAGGGCACCGGCGCATTACTGTCACCAAATGACTGGAAACTCGGCGGACAATTTCCTTCAAAAATAGTTTTAACACTGTATCAAGTAACCGGCTCTAAAGGCTGGGGTGGAAAACCTCTTTGGGTTCCAAACATTAAACTTCCCGAAGGTGCTGTATATTATGATGTTTCAGAAGAATAAAAATAACGGTTACATTGTCATCTTTTGGCAATGTAACCGTTATTTTTATTCTGTAATACTCGCTTCAACGCTCTCGTATTCGATTCCTGCAAAGCATTTTAATACCGCTTCAAAAATAATCTTCGCTCCCTGGCATGGCACAGCCATACCAATCTGTTTACGGACACTTTCCTTAGTTCCCATAAACTCATAATTGTCAGGAAATGTCTGAAGCCTTGCGCGTTCTCTGTTTGTAAGCGCCCGCGGCTCCTCCCAGTGATAGATATGTGTACCACCGCCACCGCTTCCAGTCACAGTATAGGAAGGTTTCTCTGGATCCAGTCTCTTATAAATCTGGCTGATCTTAGCTCCCTTTACATTCAGTCTGAGTTCTTCCGGAAGATCTGCAGTAAATGCATTTTGTCCCGGTTTAATATGCTTTAACCTCTCAACAACCCGCTGGGACTGCTTTGTTGGTTCATTATTGAACGCATCTGCTGGTATTGGCGGATTTTCAATTGCATTTCTACATGTATTATCTATATTTGCATATGGAGCTGGTGATGGAACTCTAAACTGCACATTAATATCATTTCTAATTCCTATAATAATTAATCTATGTCTCGCCTGCGGCACACCATATTCTTCAAATTTGTAAAGATGCGGCGTAATTGTATATCCAGCCCCTTTCAATTCCTCAAGAATCTTGGTAAGTGCTTTTCCTTCATTAGCACTTCTAAGGCCGCCGACGTTCTCCGCCAGAAACCACTGTGGATGAAATTTTTTTAATGCGTTTACACCATAGGAATACAATGGACCAAATGTTCCATCGATTCCTTTCTGTTCTCCGACTACACTATAGTCATTGCAGGGAAATCCGAATGCCAATGCATCGATTGGTGCCAATTGCTCCATATCAAAAGTACGGATATCCCCATGGTAAACTGTCTCCGGTTTATCTGGACATATATTGTGTCTATATGTTTCACAAGTAGACTCATCATAGTCATTAGCCCACTGATGTACAATTCCATAATTTTTATCACCTATATCCGCATTTGTTGCTCCCCAGCCTATTCCTCCAGGACCGCAAAATAATTCTCCAAGCCGAAAAATCATTGTTTTTTTCCCTCTTTCTTCTTTATGAGATAATCAATTTCTGACTGAATATGCTGCTTGTCTTCCTCATCAAGCAGATCAACATTTCTAAATTCTGAATGATATTCTTCAATATCTGATCTGCTAAAAAGCCCCGCCAGCAGGCACATTAAAATAACTGGCTTTTCATACAGTTCCGCCAGTTTTTTTAATTCTGAAAGTTTTAAGTTATTCCCAGTTCCATTTTCAGCCTTGGACAGCCGCGAATCGGTAATTCCGGTATTTTCATAAACCTTATGAAGGCTCATACCTTTTTCCGTTCGAATGTCCTTTAGATATTCTCCCAATTTTTCCATTTCAACACCTCTGCAGGTAATTATAGCACTATTGCTGCGAGAAATCAACAAAATAATATTCTATTGCTGCGTTTTCGCAGCGTTTAAATTTATTCTAAATCAAATTTGTTTTCAAAAATAGTTTCTTCTATTACCTTTATGCATTCATCAGTATCTTTTAAGATATCTTTTCCCCAAAATCGAATAACCGTCCAGCCTAAAAACATAAGCTGTTTATTAACCTCTTCATCCCGCTCCATGTTTCTTGTGATCTTTTTCTGCCAATATTCACTGTTCTTTGACTTTTCCAATCTTGGCTTTAATATTTCCCAGTCTTTTCCATGAAAAAATTCACTATCGCAAAATATGGCTATTCTCTGTTTTGTTAGAACAATGTCCGGCTTTCCCGGTAATTCCTTATAATTTTTTCGATACCGATATCCTTTTGCCCACAAAGCTTTTCTCAGTTTAATTTCAATAGAAGTATCTTTTCCCTTTATATTCTGCATATTTTTATGCCGCTGTGCGGGTGTTAGATTGTCCATAAATCCACCCCCTTCATAATATCCATGTAAATTTATCACACATTTTATTCATGTTCAACTTGATTTTTTTGTCTCTTATCTCAGAAACATTTTGAATACGTTGAAATACTCTCCGAATAACCATTCATCTCTTCGACCTGAGTGTTTCTTATATCCTTTTCCAATTTTTTTATGTTTCCCTTATAAATATCCGATTTTCTCATTCCCAACGTATCTATAAGAATTCCCAAAAATCTTTCAAACTCCCTTGGATATCCATTCATCCCCATTGCTTTTACCGCAACATTATCATAAGCAATTGCCAGCTTCCACCTTGTCCCATCTTCATAATTATAATTATTGTACTCTTTCTTATCCCAGCTTTTCAGATTGCATTGTTCAAGCAGGCAAATCAAGTTTTCTTCTTGATCTGTCAATTCGATGCATTGTGGCTCACCATTCACCAGACATTGCAAATACACTTTTCCTGACTCTGTAGTTTCCAAGATGGTATCATAGCCGCAATCAATTTTGTTCCACGCATCGACCCATAAAAATCGAAATTCTTTCCATCTGCTGATCCTTCTCACCTCTGTCTTTAAAAATCATTTCATATTTTTTCAAAAATCCACCAAATAGATCCCAATCCCAATTTCCGTAAAATCCCCTCTATGCTCAATTGTCGTTATTTTTGCCTTCAGCAGTTTCCCTGCATCCATCAATCTTGCAAATACTACATTATCTTTTTTCGGAATATACCCCAGTTTTCGCCTCTCGTTCGTAAGAACCAGAATCGCATTCTGATCAAATCTATTGTCCTCGCGCTGAAGAAGCAGATCATCTTCCTCTTTTATTTCACCCAAAACGCTCTGATCTTCCAGATGTGTCGTTCCCGCCACATAGGAATTAAACAAATAAATTTCTCTAACCAGTGGTTTTAAAATTTCTCCCAGTTCATGATTGTCGATCAGGGATACTACCCCGCCTTTGTTAATCTCTAATTCATCCGCCATAGAAAACTCACCCCATTTTTCATCATCTGTTCCAGAAGCTGATCCAGCTTCTGCTCATATACCCTATATTCTTCCAGTTCTTTTTGTAACTCCCGCTTCTTGTTTTGAACCGCTTCCTGATCCTGCAGAAGGAATCGATATTGGTAAGGATTCGTCTCTTTGATCTTCTGAATCTGCTCTTTTAATTTTTCTATCTTTGTGTCGATATCCTGTATTTTGATTTCATTCCCATCTAAATGATGGTCTGCCAGAAATTTATTTACCAAAATTTCCGCCTCTTCCAGCTCCTCCAGATCATTTGCACGGTAAGAAACTACAATCCTCTGCCATAATTCTTTTAGTTCCGGTATCTCATTTGTTTTCAGATTCATATCTGGATGAATCTGCTTTGCAAGTCTGTAGTACAACTTTTTTATTTTTGCCGCGGTTTCTTCGCTGATGATTTCTCCACTATGCGCAATCTCATTTTCCTGTATCATTTCAGAAAGTTTTCGATTGTACTCTTTCATTTCCTGTGACAGATGGTTCTGCAGTTCCGCCTGATCCACCGGTTTTCCACGATTGACGGCCATCTGGCAGAAAGATATGGTCTTTTTCTTTTTGATGCAGGCTATTTTCTGTTCAAATACCGCTGTGATCAGATTGCCAAATTCAGCCAGATATCTGTTCTTCCAGGCATACGCTTCTTTTCGCAGTTTATCCCTTAAAAATAATAACGTTTCATATTCTGAATATCTGTTATCTGTACTTTTTATGATTCCATCCATTACCGTCTCTTTGGACCTTTCTTATTTTGAAATATGCTTAATATGATTATAGCGTACTGTTACCTAAAATACCATTCCAAAAAGAAAAAGGCTACAGCTCCACGCAAGCCGTAACCTCTTCTCTAATCTCTCTTCTATTTCCGATACACGCTCTTCCCCCGTGCAACGACTTCCTGAATCTCCAGTCCCTGATCCAGTACGCAAAGATCTGCATCAAACCCTTCCTGGATTTTTCCTTTTCCTTTCAGTGACAGGATCTCTGCCGGGTTTGCCGTAATCGTCGAAATTGCGGTTTCCAGCGGAATTCCCGCTTTCTCCACGCATTCTTTTACTTCTTTCAGCAAACAGCTCGACTGGCCCATGCCCATCCGCAGGAATTCTCCCTTCTCATTAAAGATCGGCAGACTGCCCTGACCGTCGGATGAGATGGTGATGTGTTTCGGGTTCACGCCTGCATCCAGCATGCGGCGGATTCCTTTGCACACGCGGACTTCATCACAGACAGTTTCCCAGTAATCGATCTCTTCATTTCCGGTGAAATCGACCGCACCGCCCTTTACGGCGTATTCAATTGCCTTCTGGAACAGCTTCTCGTTCCGGTTGACATGGGTCGGCAGGAACTGGCTGGCCGGGATTTCGGTTTCGCTGATGACGCGTTCGATCAGTTCCATACATCTTGGACCGTTACCAAGATGGACATTGATCACTCCCGCTTTCCCAGAAAGGATGCCGCCGAGCCGTGTGTCGGCTGCGAGACGGGCAAATTCTTCGAAGGTCGGCTGGGAGGAACGGTGGTCAGAAACAGCGATCTCGCCGGTTCCGATGATTTCCTCGATCATCATAATGTCCTTTGTGATGCCGTCGGTCAGTGTACGCACCGGAACCTGATAGCTGCCGGTGTAGCACCAGGCGGACATGCCCTGCTCCCGGAGGCCTTTTGTTTTTGCCACGAGCGCGCACATGTCACGGCCAATGCCGTCAGTTCCGAGGCAGCCGACAACGGTTGTCACGCCGAATTTGTTCAGGCCTTCCATTGTTGCCTCCGGGGTGCGGTTGGCAAAGCCGCCCTCGCCGCCTCCGCCGAGCACGTGAACATGGCAGTCGACAAAGCCAGGTGTCAGGACAAGTCCGGTTCCGTCTACGGTCTCCGCGCCAGAGAGCAGGCCGTCTGCCGTTATCGTGCCGGCATCTGCGATCTTGACAATTTTATCATACACCGTAAGAACGTCTTTTCTTCCGAGGTATTCCGGCGCATAGACGTCTATATTCTGAAATAATATCATTTTCTCTCACTCCTCTTAAAATCCAATGGCAACCGCAATCAGAATCGTAATGACTGCTCCAATCATCAGTATACCTAAGAATTTCCACATGAATTTGATCCAGTTCGACCACTCGATCTTTGCAATCGCCAGGGAGCCGATCAGACAGCCGGAGGTCGGGACGATCAGGTTCGTGAAAGCATCACCGAGCTGGAACGCAAGGACGGATGTCTGGCGGGATACGCCGAGAAGGTCCGCGAGCGGTGCCATGATCGGCATGGTGATCGCCGCCTGGCCGGAGCCGGACACGACGAAAAAGTTGAAGACCGACTGGAACACGTACATCAGCACGGCTGCGGCTGCACCGGAAAGATCGGCCAGGGCCTGTGAGATGCCGTACATAATGGTGTTGATAACGGTCGGGGTGGTCGGATCGGAACCGCCGAGCACCTGCATGATGCCCTGTGCCATCGCTACAACGAGTGCCGCACCGATCAGGTCCTTTGCGCCGTCTTTGAAGGAAACGGCAATATCGTTCACTTTCATGTCATTCAGATGGAAAATGACACCGATCACACCTGCCACAATTCCCATGATGAAGAACTGGGTTGCGATTTCGGCCATGTAATAGCCTTTTGCCATAACGCCCCAGATGACCCAGACAACGGTAACGGCCAATGTTACCAGAACTAAGATATGGCCGATGCCGAAAGAATGGCCCTCGTCGATGCCTGTTTTTTCGTTCTGATCACGGAAATACTGGTCGCTTTCGTAAGCAACGGAGATTTCCGGGGTCTTTTTGACTTTTGCTGCATAGAACATGGTCATGCCGCAGCCAAGAGCGGTGAATACGACCCACATCACCATACGGAAACCTGCGCCGGAGAAGACGTCAACGCCGGCGATTCCCTGTGCGATTCCGACAGAAAACGGGTTCATCCAGGAGGATCCGAAGCCGATCTGTGTTGCCACGTACGTAACAAGCACGGCAATGACCGTGTCGTATCCGACAGCGACGAACAGCGGGCAGAGGATCATGGTGAACGGAAGGGCCTCTTCTCCCATTCCGAACACGGCTCCGCCGAGGGAAAACAGAACGAAAAGGACCGGGATCAGCAGTTTTTCGGCTCCTTTTGCTTTACGGATCAGGCCGATCAGACCGGCTTCAACGGCTCCGGTGCGGATCATGATACTGAAAGCGCCGCCGACTACCATCAGAAATGCGATGATTTCGATGGCGGAGCTGCTGATAATTCCGTTATACATATAATTGAAAAATCCGGTTCCGCCGTCGCCGCTGAACAGTGCAACACCTTCTGTGACCGGTTTTCCTGCAGCATCGGTCAGATACTGGAAGCTCCCGTCTTTGATGACGGTACGGGTCTTTTCTACCCCGTTCATCAGGTACGTGACATCCTCCGTCTCGTAATAGCCTTTCGGGACGAGGAAGGTCATGACGGCCGCGATAACCACCACAAAAAAGATGATAATGTAGGTATCCGGCACGTTAAATCCCCTGTTGAATGATTTCAGGCCTTCGCCTTTCTTTTTGCTCATATTTTGAGATTTCCTCCATTTGATATTCTATTCTCGTTTTTAACACGCATGGATTAGTGTACCATAGATCATAGAGGAAAGTCACTGAAAAAATCAAAAAAGTAACAGAAAAATTTTCCATTCGGATTTTTCTGCCTGCTGTGTGCAATGTCATGCATAACATGATTGTATAGAAAGACAAACAATTCCTTTTAGGGTTTCCTGCTCCCCGTCTCTTATGCTATACTTGGAAAGTTGTTCTAACAGTAATACAAATCTAATACAGAAAGCGAGCTTGTGAACCTCACATGACTAAAGTCACGTGCTTCCGGCCGCTTTAGGCGGCAGACCAAATATCGGCGGATACGCCTGTTACTTAGATTTTGCACAGATATG
>ERZ827168.1657-NODE-1657-length-29670-cov-3.164005_pt1 | contig 29670 bp, 29 predicted proteins | sample MGYA00519868_ERZ827168 | MGnify/ENA primary metagenome ERZ827168 (study PRJEB31778, sample SAMEA3449271) | human gut metagenome | biome: human gut; feature: human-associated habitat; material: faeces | place: United Kingdom | collected 2010/2012 ...
TGTTCCAGTCTGCTCTTTGCCCACAGCAGCAGCTGGTGATCCTCCTGCTTTATATAAATTACTTTTCGATACATATCGGCGATCTTCGATACGGTTTCATCTGCAGGTCCGATGATCTGCAGCTGTCCGTGACTGTCCACCCGGTTCAGGAATTTTTTTATATATTGCATTCCTGTCTCCAGTAGTTCCTCATTACCACAGCTTCCATGGATCGCCAGTAGATTGGATACCGGTGGATAACCCAGAAGTTTCCGATAACCGATCTCTTCTTCATAAAATGCCCGGTAATCCTGATGCATCGCCGCCTGAATACTGTAATGTTCCGGTTGATATGTCTGGATAATCGCTTCTCCGGGCTTTTCTCCTCTTCCTGCTCTTCCCGCTGCCTGCGTCAGTAACTGAAAAGTCCGCTCACTTGCCCGGTAATCACTGATATTCAGTGAAAGATCCGCCGCCAGCACTCCGACCAGCGTCACTTTCGAAAAATCATGTCCCTTGACGATCATCTGCGTACCGATCAGGATATCTGCCTCCTGGTTTGCAAATGCAGCCAGAATATTCGCATGTCCTTCTTTTTTTCTGGTTGTATCCAGATCCATCCGCAAAACCTTTGCCTGTGGAAACCGCTTTTTTACGATTTCTTCGATCTGCTGCGTTCCCGCACGAAATCCTCCGATATAGGGTGATCCGCACACCGGACACTGCTGTGGTTGTCTCGTCTCATACCCGCAATAGTGACACACCAGTTTTCCGTTCCGGTGCTGTGACAGAGAAACATCACAGTGGGGACATTTCATCACTGTTCCACAGGAACGGCAGGAGAAAAATCCCGCATATCCGCGACGATTCAAAAACAACATGATCTGCTCTTTCTTTTTTAACCGTTCTTCAATTTTTTCCTGTAAAATACTGCTCAAGATCGACCGGTTTCCCTGTTTTAATTCTTTCCTCAGATCTACAGAATAAACCTTCGGCATCTGCCTGTTTTCATATCGGCTGTTCAGTTCAAACAGCCGATACGTTCCATTCTGTACCTGATAATACGCATCTACCGATGGTGTGGCACTTCCAAGTACCACCGGACAGTGTTCCAGATTGCCTCTCTCAATCGCTGTCTCTCTGGCATGATAACAGGGCACCGTCTCACTCTGGTACGAAGTTTCGTGTTCCTCATCGATCACGATCAACCCGAGATTCGGAAACGGGGTAAACAGTGCAGATCGCGGTCCGATCATCACCTGCAGTTCCCCTTTTTTTGCCCGTTCAAACTGATCGGAACGCTCACCGGGAGAAAGCCGGGAATGTAAAACAGAGATTCTGTCTCCGAACCGCCGATAGAAACGCTGCACTGTCTGATAAGTCAGCGCAATCTCCGGGATCAACAGGATCACCTGCTTTCCCTGGTTGAGCACTTCTTCCATCAGTTCCATATATACCTGGGTTTTTCCGCTCCCGGTTACCCCGTGAATCACCACCGGGCGAAAATCGTTTTCTCTCCAGCCGTTCAGAATCCCATCCGCCACTTCTCTCTGTGCCGGTGACAGTAGTGCTTTTGTCTGCTCACATTCCGTAGTCCGGATGGGATTACGATACACTTCCGTAGCCTGTACCCGGATCATCCCTGTATTCTCCATGGCCTTTATCACACTGGCTGTCAGATGCAGTTTATCCATTGCCAATGTATAAGAGATCGTATCATTCTCAAGCAGTGCCTCGAGAAGTCTCTGCCTGGCCACATAATGTTTTTTACGGCACAGTTCCAGCTGATTTTCTGCTTCGTCTTTTTCGAGCAACAGACGGATCCAGCGTTCTTCTTTCTGTTTCATCTTCTGTTTTACCGGAAGTACCGTCTTTAACGCCTGAATCATCGTAGCGCCATACTGCTCCCTTATCCAGGCAGCAAGTGCTATCAGGCGGGATTCAATGGAATTGCTTCCTGTCTCCACTCCCCGGATCTCTTTCATGCGGCTGACATCAAAAGAAGGCTGATCCGTCACCCGGATCACGTATCCTTTGATCATCCTTCCTCCATTTCCGAAAGGAACCTGCACCTGCATCCCCGGTTCTGCATCCGGCACGGGCATCACTGCGGCAAAACCCGCCTGTGCATTCCGCGTGCGCAGCTGACCTTCGCCGTCCAGATAGAGCACCCGGCATTCCACCGCGCCCTGTACGGCGACGCCCCCGGTCTGCGCTTCCGTCTGCTTCAGCTCCGGCACGGCTTGGACGGAAATCAGCGTCACCTCCCGGTCGCCGCCGCTGAGCATGACGGAATTTTCCGCCTGAATCTGCACGCTTCCCGTCCCCACCAGGCGTTCGACGGGCATCTCTTCTCTATGCAATCTGCCTGCCATATTCAAACCCTCCTTGCCTCCACACAGCCTTCGTCTTGCAGGATATATATGGCGGCAAGGCAAAGGTTATGCGCTCTTTTCAATAGCCAGACGGTCGGCAATCATTGCGATAAACTCGCCGTTGGTAGGCTTGTCGTGCTTCACATAAAGCCGTGAGCCGAAGAGCAGATTGATGTTTTCCATCTGCCCGCGCGTCCAGGCGACGTCGATGGCGTGGCGAATGGCGCGCTCCACTTTAGAGGAGGTCGTGTTGAAGTTCATCGCCACGGTGGGATATAAATCCTTGGTGATGGCGTTGATCATCTCGCGGTCGCTGACCACGAGCTTGATGGCCTCGCGCAGGAAGTGATAGCCTTTGATGTGCGCGGGAATTCCCATGGACAGAAAGATGTTGGCAATGCGTTCGTCCAGTGAACACGCCGCCTCCCGCGCAGGGCGGACGGGGAGCACGACGCTGTTTTCTGACGCGCCGCCCAGTTCGCGGATGCGTTGGTAAACCAGATCCGTATCAAACGGCTTGAGCATATAGTAATCGACACCGAGGCTGAGTGCGCGTTGAATGAAATCATCGCGCATCAAGGCGGTAATGACGATGACGTGCGGCTTGTGCACGAGATCGAGCGTGTTCATTTCTTTGAGTACGGAAAAGCCGTCCATTTTCGGCATCACCATGTCGAGCAGCAACACATCGACCGGCTTTTCGCGCATGATTTCCAGTGCGCCTGTGCCGTCTTCGGCAACGCCGACCAACTCTAGGTCGTCCTTTCCATTCAGAAACGCCTCCAACTGTTTTCGCACGAGAGGGTTGTCATCTGCTGCGAGTACTCTGATCCTATCCATCGAGATTCCTCCTTTTGTCGTCATTGGGGTCGAGACATGACAACACAAAAATACACAAGCAGTATAATCGTATTGCTGCCGAGCATCCATTTTGTTCTCCATTGAACGCATTTATTCTAAGACAAAAATATCATCTCGTCAACCTATTCCAGCAAATTTTATACTATTTTCATTCGATAATCTACTTGCACATCCTTCTTATCTCATTCATCAACAAAGCCGGACGGGAAACTCCCGTCCGGCTTTGCCCGGAAATACTCCATTCAGATAATTCTGTCAGTAGTTGTCGAATCATTGAATCATTTCGTCATTCAGCCCAGCTCATGGCGCGCAGCACCGCCCGGTGCCACTGGCGCAGGCGCTCGGCGCGCTGGTCTTCGCTCCACTGCGGCTGGAAAATGCGATCGGTACGCCAAAGTGCCGCGACCTGCTCCCGGCTTTCCCACACGCCCACCGCAAGGCCGGCCAGATATGCCGCACCCATGGCGGTGGTTTCCGTCACAGCAGGACGCACCACAGGGATGCCGAGCACGTCGGCCTGGAACTGCATCAAAAAGCCGTTGGCGCTTGCGCCGCCGTCCGCGCGCATCTGAGAGAGCGGAATACCGCTGTCCCGCGTCATGGCGTCCATCACGTCCGCATTCTGGAAGGCAATGGCTTCCAGCGTGGCGCGGACGATGTGCGCGCGTCCCGCGCCGCGGGTCAAGCCCACGATCGCGCCGCGGCCGTACATGTCCCAATAGGGCGCGCCCATGCCGGTGAAGGCGGGCACAACATAAACGCCCGCGGTATCGGGCACAGACAACGCAACCTCTTCGGATTCGGCTGCGCTGGAGATCAGCTTCATTTCATCGCGCAGCCACTGGATCGACGCACCCGCGACGAACACAGAGCCTTCCAGGGCATATTCCGTCTTGCCGCCCATGCGCCAGGCGACAGTGGTGAGCAGTCCGTTTTCCGATTCCACCGCTTCCGTGCCGGTCTGCATCAGCAAAAAGCCGCCGGTGCCGTAGGTGGTCTTGACCATACCCTTTTCATAGCACGCCTGCCCAAAGAGCGCCGCCTGCTGGTCGCCCGCGATGCCCGCAATGGGGATCTCCACGCCGAGGATGCTCTTGTCCAGCATCCCCACCACACCGCTGGAATCCACCACTTTGGGCAGCAGCACGTGCGGAATCTCCATCAGATCGAGCAGCTCCTGATCCCAATCCATGGTATGGATGTTAAAGAGCATGGTGCGGGAGGCATTCGATACATCGGTGACGTGGGCGTGCTCGCGCGTCAGATTCCAAATCAGCCAGGTATCCACCGTGCCGAAGAGCAGTTCGCCCGCCTGCGCAGCAACCCTTGTGCCGGGCACGTTGCGCAGAATCCACTGGATCTTACTGCCGCAGAAATAGGCGTCCGGAATCAGGCCGGTCTTTTTGCGGATGATTTCGCTCGCGCCTTCCGCCTTGAGTCGTTCAATCTCGGCGGCGGTGCGGCGGCACTGCCAGACAATGGCGTTGCAAACCGGCTTGCCCGTCGCTTTATCCCAGATGATCGTGGTTTCGCGCTGATTGGTGATGCCGATGCCCACGATGTCCTTCGGGTCGATTGCCGCCTTTTCAACGGCCTTTTTCAGTGATTCCACCTGTGAGGATAGAATCTGCGCCGGGTCGTGCTCCACCCAGCCCGGCTGAGGATAAATCTGCGGGAATTCCATGCCGTGTACGGCGACGACCTTGCCGTTTTCATCCACAACCACGGCGCGGGACTGGTCGTTCCCTGATCCAGCGCCACAATATACTTCATACTTGAAGTCCCCCCTTATCTCTTTACTCTTTTTCTATGATTTTCTGATCTCCGAAGAACTGCGTCGGCAGCAGAATCAGCGCAGCTCCGGCCGACAGCCGCCGCTCTCCATCCCCGCGCCATGCAGCAGCATCCGTGCGCAGGCGGTTCGATCTTGCTTCATCGCTGATCTTTCTCCCCCAAAGGCAAGCCGTTTTTTCCATTTTACCATACCCCTCCCCAATGCGCTATGAATATTTTCCTACTGGATGGCGCAGCGCGCTCCTTGTGGCAGTCCGTCCGCCCGGCGCATAGTATGGCAGGGAACCGGAAAGGAGCATGCCCTATGGACAGATTGGCTACATATGCATTGGTCGCTGCCATCGGCGAAATCACCAAGCCCACGCGCGAGGAGCGCAATCGCGAAGGGGATCGCTGGGTCGCCCTGCGCTCGTTGGACCGGGAGCCTGTCTCGCTGGCGGATACGCCTGCCGCACCTCCCCCGCCCGCTCCTGCACGCCGCCCCGTCTTTGTCACCGCAATTGACCGGCGCCACGCGGAAGTCCGCCGCCGTCTCGGACTTTGAGATGACGAAGGGCAAGAAAAAAGTGTCCGCATGAATTCTTCATGCGGACACTTTTTATCTCGTTTATTCAGCCTTGTCGAGCTTGCCGGCCTTGAGGTCGGCCATGGCGGGCATGATGGCGTCCACCAGCTCCTTTTTGCAGATCAGGTCGATCGCGCCGTCCTTGCGGACACAGTAGTTGTTGATGTCATAGGGGAGGTATTCGATGACCACGGGATCGGCTCCGTTGTTGAGGATGTATTTCACCGTCACCACGGGCTTCTGCGTGTCGTCGATCTTGCTTTCCTCCGCCAGGTTGGAAATCGTCACACCGATGATGGTCTGGTAAGCGCTCTTGAAGGCGGCCTCCTGGCACTCCTTACCATCGACGAAGAAGGTTTCCAGGTAGTTGGGCTGACCGTTGGCCAGTGTCTTGAGGTTGCCGTCGTCGTCATACTGCTCCTGGCGCTCGATGCGCAGGGCGTAGGAGGTCGTGCCGTCGCTCACGTCCATCTCATCGACATAAGAGATCGAAACGATGTTGGTGAACGCATCCAGATAGGTCGAAACCTTGAAGTCCGTCGCAAAATCGAGATAGTTGGTGCTGATGGTGAAGACCTCGCCGCTGTCGTCGATCTTGCAATAATAGAGATTCTCACCCTCCACCTCGTCGCCCAGCGACAGCGTGCGGCGCACGCCGTTGGTGTCGGACATGATGACCTCGAACCACGGATCGTCCAGCCCGTAAGCGGACAGATCGTCAAATTTACCAACATAGCCGTAGAGCTTGCAGTTGCTGATGCTTTCGACCAATTCACTCAGGTTGCCCGTGTCCAGCCAGAGCTGCTTGGGCTCGGTCATCTGCCAGGTGCTGGAGGCAAAGGTGGCGTTGTTCTCCACCGGCTTAAAGCGCACCTGCTCTTCGCCCCGGCGGCGAATGATGACGGAGCGGCAGTCGCTGATATCGGAACTGATCTCCGGGATGGACAGACCGCGGTAGCGGAGAATCGAACCGCCGTAAAGATTGCCGAAGAAGGCGCGCAGCGCATAGACATCGCTGCCGCCCGCCACGCGGCAATAGACCTGCTTGGTGACGGAAGACGTATCGCCCAATTCGAGTTCAAGCTTCGCATCGGAATAGACGATGGTCACGCGCGCGGAGGGATTGTCCAGCCCGTAGGCTGACAGATCCTGCACATCCGCCTCAACGAGCTGATCGGCTTCCATGCTTGCCGCGTTGTTGAAGGCAGAACCGCAGGTGTTCTGGTTCACCTGATCATCCTCCATGCCGGAGACGTGGTAGACGGCGCTTTCATCCTTGGTGATGGTGAAATCGCTCTCGCCCTGCACATGGATGCTGACAACCTCGCCCGATGCGCTGGGCGAAAGCGCAACCTTCAGGCTCTCGGTCTGCTCGCCGTCGTCTTTTTTGATCACGCGGGGCAGCACGACGGCCAGCACCGCGCCCAGCGCGATGAGTACCGCCAGCACAATCAGGATCGCAATGCGGCTGACGGGCTTTTTGTCCTTATGTTCCTTGCGGAGAGAAGCGCCCAGGTCGATCTTTTCGACCTGCTCCTGCTCCGCGCCTTCATCCTTCCGTATCTTATCCGCCATTTACAGGTGCCTCCTTCTGAGCCAGATCACAAGGCCGGCAATCAGCACCAGCGCAGGCATCACAATCACCGCGATGGCCGCCATGGTGTACATCTCCGCCGTGCTGCTGAAGCGCAGGGAGTTGTTCATCAGGTTCTTGCCGATGATGGTGACGGTATCGGCCTCGCCGTTCATCCAGCGAATCGCGCCCAGCAGCAGGTCGGGGTTGCCGGAGATGCTGTAAAACTGCTGAGAGGTGACAAAGCCTGCGGAACCGAACACGACGATCTTGCCGCCCGCATCGTTGTTATCGGCATCCACCTTGCGCAGTGCCAGCGCCACGGTCAGCGGGCCGTCGATATCGCCCTCTTCCTTATCGGCCACGGTGGAATCGAGGTTCACCTTGGCGTAGGACTTCTTGGAGGTGGTCAGGATGGCCTTGGCCTCGATGGTGTTCTTCTCCACCGCGGGCAGGGTCAGGGAAGTCGCATAGGGCAGCACCGCCACCTGCTGGTTCTCGGTCAAGCCCGCCGTCACGCCGTGCGTCTCGATGGTGGGCACGAGGTACGCGGGGCTGCGGTAATACTGGCTCTCGTCGCCCTCGACGACCAGCGTGTGGTCGATCTTGACGCCGAAGAGGTCGAGCAGCGATTCAAATCCGGGCAACTCCGGGCAGGTCGCATCGGTCAGATACAGCATGTAGCCGTCGTCCTCGAGGAACGCCTTGAGCGCAACGCGCTCGTCCTCGGAAAGATCGCTCTTGGGCGCGGCGACGATGAGGATATCGCCCTTCTTGAGCTTGTCGATATCGGTGACGGAAATATCGTCCACAACAAGGTTTTCTCCCTCGATGTAGTCCGTCAGGTACGACAGATTGCTGCTGGACGCTTCCTGGTGACCGGTGAGGAAATACGCATTCTTGACTTCTTCCGCCGTGACAAAGGAGATGGCGTTGGTCAGCTTCTGTTCGCCGATGAAAGACTTGACGTAGCTCTGATAGGTCGTGGAATTATAGCCGAACTCGTACATATCGTACTGGTCGATGATGCGATAGCGCGAGCCGTCGCCGTTGGTGACGATGACGGAGTTGGTGGAAAGGCTTTCCTGCGTGAACTGATTGGCAAAGGTCGGGTTCTGCACGGGATCGACCACGGTGACCTTGATGTAATCCGGCGCGAGCTTGCGGTAGTTCTCGAGCAGGTTTTCAATCGTGGTGGATTCGGAACCGGTCTGCATCAGCGCATAGATGTTGACGGGCTGATTGACCGCCGAGACAACCTTCTTGGACTGCGCGGAAATGGTGTAGAGCTTATTGCTGGAAAGATCGTAGGAAAGGCCCCAGACGTTGTCCAGGGTGGACACGACCACGTTCAGCAGGACGGTGATGACGATCACCGCCGCAATCAGCAGCACGGCAAAGGTGCCGTGGCGGAATTTCTTGGAGCTGAACGGGGATTTTTTCTTCTGTTCGTTGCTCATTGTCTTAACCCTCACTCCATCTTCTCTTCTCAATGGTGTAGACCGTCAGCAGCAGGAAAATCCCTGCGAAGCTGATCATGTAGATCACGCCCGTCAGGCTCAAAATGCCCGAGGAGAAGTCGGTAAAGCGCGCAAACAGCGACACCCATTTCAGCGCCGTGCACAGCCAGGAGAGCATGGTCACGCTGGACATCGAAGAGATGATGGAATCCAGCAGATACAGGAAAAGGATCACGCCGAAGGTGGAAATGGCGGAAGCAACCTGGTTTTCCGACAGGGTGGACATGAACAGACCCACCGAGATCAGGCAGCAGCCCATCAGGAAGAAGCCCAGGTAGTTGACGAACACTTCCATGCCGGAAACGTTGCCGTAGGCCGAGAGGATGATGACGTAAACACCGGTGCACACCAGCGTCAGCAGGAACACCGTGCAGGCGGCAAAGAACTTGCCCAGCACAATGGACCACAGCGACAGCGGGCTGGTCAGCAGCAGCTGATCGGTCTTGGACTTGCGCTCGTCGCTCATCAGCTTCATCGTCAGGATCGGGACGATCAGGATGAAGATGAAGGTGATGTTGGAAAACAGCGTGCCCACGGAGGAGCTCGCGCTCATGATGTTGCCGAAAGTGAAGAAGATGCCCGCGATGAGCAGGAAGCAGCCCATAAACACATAGCCGATCGCGGAATAGTAATACGAGTCAAGCTCGCGCTTGAGTACCGCCAGCATTTCAGATTCCTCCCTTGTCTTCGCTCGTGAGCTGAAGGAAAATATCCTCCAGTGTGACGTCCATGGGCTTGAGCATCAGCAGCGAATAGCCGCCGGCCAGCACCGCGTTGACCAGCGGACGGCGCACATCGGTCTTGGAATCGCTCTCGACGAGGTAATCCACGCTGTCTGCCTCGCGGCTGCCCAGGGTCTCCACATATTTGACGCCGGGGATCTCGCGCAGCATCCGGGTGACGGGCTTTTCCGGCCCGATGATGCGCACCGTCAGGCGGATGGATTCGCCGATGCCGTGGGTAAGGTTGGCCAGCGTATCCTGCGCGACGATCTGCCCCTTGTTGATGATGACCACGCGGTCGCACACGTCCGCCACTTCATGCAGGATGTGGGAGGAGAGCACCACGGTGTGGTTCTCGCCCAGGCCGGAGATCAGCTTGCGGATCTCGATGATCTGCTTGGGATCAAGGCCGACGGTCGGCTCGTCCATGATGACGACCTCGGGGTTGCCCACCAGCGCCTGCGCCACGCCCACGCGCTGCTTGTAGCCCTTGGAGAGGTTGCGGATCAGGCGATGGCGCACATCGGTGATCTTGACCAGGTTGTAAAGATCGTCCAGATGCGCTTTCTGGCTCTTACGGCGCACTTCCTTGATCTCGCAGACGAACTTCAAGTATTCTTCTACCGTCATATCCATATACAGCGGCGGCAGCTCCGGCAGGTAGCCGATGCGGCGTTTGGCCTCGCGCGGCTGCTCCAGGATATCCATTCCGTCGATCAGGATCTGTCCCTCGCTGGCGGAAATATAGCCGGTAATCATGTTCATCGTGGTGCTCTTACCCGCACCGTTGCGCCCCAGGAACCCCAGAACTTCGCCCTTGTTGATCGTAAAGGAAATATCGTTGACCGCGCATTTGGCACCGTAACGTTTGGTTACGTGCTTAAGTTCGATCATACTCTTGCCCTCCTTCGTCCTTCCCTCCGCATCCGCTCAAAAACGTTTACGGAATTAACCTTCTGGAAACATTATAACTGCTTGCTTTGAATAAGCTGTGAATAAACCGTGAATTAACACTTTTCACATCCTTAACAAACCGTGTTAGTATAGCGCATTTTCCAGAGTCTGTCAATGAAGGACGCAAAGGGAGCTTTTCCACCTTCGCCAAAAGTTGGAAAAGCTCCCTGGTTTATCCTGTTTTTCATTCCTCCACGGTCTGCCAGGCCTGCCAATAGCCGTCCCGCCATTCGTAGCCGCTCATGCCGGCAGGCGGAGTTTCGGCATATTCTCCGGGAATGAGGTAGCCCACGGCAGTCACCCAGCCGTCCGCAATGCGCGCGCCCACCAGATAGTGGTCGATCTCGCCGTAAGCGCCGCCCAGCGGCACGCGGATGAACACCTCATCCGCACTTCCTTCAAAGGTCGTGTCCTGCGGAAAGCGCTCGAACAGATCGTGCAGCGGAAAAAGCGTCTGCGGCCAATAGACGTCCCGCAGCTTTTCCGGCATTTCCAGCACTTTTTCCTCCGGCAGCGGGGTGAGCAGTTCGCGCAGCGCCGCACCCGACGGGTCTTCCTGCGCAGGTTGGTCGTATACATCCGCCTCTGCCGCGAATTTTTCTCGGTTTTCCGCGCGTTCTTCCGGAATGATCTGCACCGCCTCGGGTTCCGGCTCTGGCTTGGCTTGCGTCTGCACGGGCCGCTCCGGCTGGACTTCCGGCTGCGTTTCCTGCACGGCTTCCGGCTGCTCGGTCTGCGCCGGCTCTGCCGGTTCCGCTTCCGGCTGCACTTTCGTCTCTTCCGCCGCTTCTTTCCGCTGCGGCAGCAGCGCTTCGGTCAGCAGAGCGCGGATGTTCTCCCAGTCCACCCAGCCGCTGCGCCCCACCGTGCCCGCCAGCGGCACAACGACACCTTCTCCGTCCGTCTGCGCCACGAGCAGCAGCTGCACGCGGCGAAAATCCGAAGGATTCAACTCTGCCAACAGCCCGCCCTGTCCGCGCGCATCGAGACGCAGCGCGCCCAAGTGAATCAGTCCGTCGCTGTCGGCGGCAAAGGCTTGCGGCTGCGCGTCCTGCGCAAAGCCCTGCACCACCAAATTCAGCCGTACCCGTCCCTCTCGAGTTTCGGCGCGCGCGTAGCCCGATTCCCTTCTCCCCTCCAGCTGCCGCAAAATCACAAACGTGCGCTGCACATCCCTGTTTCTCATCAAAAATCGCCCCTCCCGCACAACGTGTTTGTCCATAGTTATGCGGAAGGGGCGACGGAGATTCACGCGCGTTTTTTGATTGCAGGGAGTTTGACCTCGGTCAGCACGGCGCTCAGGAACAGCATTGCTCCGCCCGCGCCCAACATCCAGGTAAACGGCTCCAGGCCGAGCATCACGGAAAACAGCGAGCCGAACACGCCCTCCATCGACAGAAAGATGACCGCCTTGGTCGCATCGGCATATTTTTGCGCCGCGGTTTGCAGGAAGAAGCACAGGCAAGTAGACATCAGGCCCAGATACAGCACCGGCAGCGCGCCGACGCGCAGCGCCCCGGCCGAAGGCCATCCTCCGCCCGCCGCCAGCGTATAAACCAACGCCAGCACCGCCGCGGTGATCATCTGCATGAAGGTAAGCTTGCGCGATTCCACTTTCTTCGACGCAAAATCGAGCGCAATGATCTGACAGGCGAAGAAAAATGCGCCGCAGAGCGCCAAAACCTCGCCCACGCCGAAGGAAAACCCCTGTCCCGGCTTAAAGCTCAGCACAAAGATACCCGCGCCTGCCAGCAGAGGCAGCAACAGGTTTTTAAGCTCCGGCCTTTTGCGCGTCACTGCCCAGGAGATCAGCGGCACCATCAGCACATTGGTCGTGGTCAAAAACGCGCATCCGGACGGCGTGGAGCGGCTTTGCGCCTCCACCTGAAAAAAGAAGCCCAGAAACAGGAACAGCCCCGCCAGCGCGCCCCGCTTGACTTCGGAAAAATTCAGCGTGCGCACCTGCTTGAAGCAGACGATCAGCAGCGCCAGCGCCGCCACGGTGAAGCGCAGCAGCAAAATCATGGCCGAATCAAGCCCCGCGTCAATGGCGTACTGCGTCGCGGCAAAGCCCGCGCCCCAGATCACCGCCACCGCCAGCAGCCCTGCATCGGCCAGTAAGGATCTTTTGTTTTGCAATGGTTTATCTCCGGTTTCTGTTTATTTCATTCAGGTGGTTTCCCGCTCCACGACGCTGCCCTTGAGCACATAGTGATTCTGCTCCGGCGTTTTGCCGTCCATCATCTGCACCATGGATTCAATGGTCAGATCGCAGAATTCGTCAATGGGGTCGCGCACCGAGGACAAGCGCTTCAAATTATACCGGGCAAAGAGCATATCGTCGTGTCCGATGACGCGCACCCGATCGGGGATCGATACACCGGCCTCCATCAGCGCGCGCAGGCAGCCGATGGCAAAGCGGTCGTTGTTGGCACAGATGCCGTCGAACTCCCTGCCCTCATCCAGCCACTTCTTAGCGTTGGAATAACCATTTTCCTCATGAAAGCCATCCACGATGCAAAGGTTTTTCTCAGGGTTGTGCACGCCGAACTCCGCCATAGCCCTGGCAAAGCCCTCTTCTCTGCCGCGCAGCAGGTTGGTCAGCAGCGGCCTTCTTGTGGGGAAGAGGATGTTCCGGCAGCCCTTCTCCAGCAAATGCCGCGCCGCAATATAGCCGCTGTGGACGTGATCCGGCTCAATGACGACGGTATTCTCGCCCGGCTCCTCCATCAGATATTCCGGCGTGCGGCCGATATAAACCTTGGGCAGCGGCCCAATTTCAGCGCGATGGTCGATGCGCGCGCCGTAGAGGAAGATCATGCCGCTGACCTTATGCTGGCGCAGGAGCTTGATGTAGGCTTCCTCGCGCGCGGCGTTGCCCCGCGTGCCGCAGATGAACGTAGCATATCCCAGGTCAAACAGGCGCTCCTCCAGCTGAACGACGATCTCCGCCAGATGCTGACTGACCAGATCGGGATAGAGGATGCCCACGGCGGGCACGCGCTTGGTGCGCATGGACTGCGCGGTGATATCCGGGCTGTAATGATAGCGCTCGATCACCTCGCGCACACGGGCCTCAGTCTCTTTGGAAAAGCGCCCGTTGTTATGGATGACGCGCGAAACCGTCGCCACAGAAACCCCTGCGATCTGCGCAATCTGCCGCAGCGATACCGGCTTTTCCTCCGTCATAAGCCCTGCCCTCCCCTTATCCCGCCAAATGCGGATAATTCTGCGTTTATGTTTATTTTATCAAACCAGACGGATTTATTCAACTCATATTTCATCGGATTGACAATGCGCGCTTCTCCCCTTACAATATGGAGCAACGAAAATCTCCGCAAAGGAGTTCCGTCATGAAACGCTTTTTGTTTTTATTTCTTTCGCTTTGCCTGATTCTGACGGGCTGCACCGCCCCTGTTCCGACGATAGAGCTCAAGGATACACCTCCGCCTTCGCCGTCCGCCTCTCCGCTCCTCGCCGCACCGACCGGCGCGCCCGTGGAATCCCCCTCGATTCCAGATCCCGTTTTTTCCGAAGGAACCGCTTCTCCAAGCGTCTCCCCCACGCCAGTTTCCACGCCGGATCAGCCGCCGCTGCTGAGCAGGCTGTTGGAACAGCAAAACCTCACCTTCGACGATCTGTCCTTTGACCAGCTGGTGCTCGTTGCGGCGGACGGGACGTCCTGCGCCCTGTACGCCTACGACCGCGGTGCAGACGGTGCCTGGGTCAAAGCATTCTCCGCGAACGGACACGTCGGCCGCAAGGGCGTCTCCGCGAACAAGCGCGAGGGAGATGAATGCACGCCCGCCGGGCTTTACGCGCTGGGTTTTGCCTTCGGTCACGACGAAAATTCCAATTCAGACTACCCTTTCCGCGCCATCCGTTCCGATAGCTACTGGGTGGACGACCCCGATTCCCGCTTCTACAACCAATGGGTGGACGGCACGCAGGATAAGGACTGGACCTCCGCCGAAGCGCTCGGCCGCATCCGCACCGACTATGCGCTGGCCGTCGCCGTGGAATACAACTACGGTTCCTCCGCCGTGCCCGGCCGCGGCTCCGCCATCTTCCTGCACGTCGGCAGCAAACCCACCTCCGGCTGCATCTCCCTGCCCAAATCCGATCTCACCGCCCTGATCCTCTGGCTGAACGCCGACGCCGATCCGCACATCCTGATCGCCTCCAAGTAACGCAAAAAAGCGCCCGCAGTGGGCGCTTTTTTAGTGAAACAAGCCTTGCAGCCAATCCTGTATCGGCAGGTAGGCCATGGGGACGAAAATCGCGGGCAAGAGGTTGCCCACGCGGATCTTGGTAACGCCCTGCATGTTGAGGCCGACAGCGAAGATGAGCAGACCGCCCACAGCGGACATTTCCGCGATGATCGCGTCGCTGAGCAGCGGCTGAAGCACGCCGGCCAGCAGCGTGATGGCGCTTTGGTAAAGAAAGACCGCGGCAGCAGAAAAGAGCACGCCCACGCCGAGAGTTGAAGCCAGCATCGCGGCGGTGATGCCGTCGATCAGGGATTTGGTCAGGATCGTGCCGTAATCACCGCGCAGACCCGCATTCAGAGAGCCGACGATGGCCATGGCCCCGACGCAGAAGATGAGCGACGCGGAAACAAAGCCTTCGGTAAAGCCGCCGCCCGCCCCCTTGACGCGGTTGCGGAGCTTATCCCCCAGATTTTCCAGCCGTTTTTCAATGTTGATGATTTCACCCAGCAGCGCGCCGACAGCCAGGGAGATCACGACGATGAGCACATCGCTGGTTTGCACCGCGCCGCGCAGACCGATCAGCATCACGGCCAGCGCCATGGCTTGCATCAAAATGCTGCGGAAGCGCTCCGAAATGCCGCCGCGCAGCGCATTGCCGACGAATCCTCCGATGAGGATCGCCAAACCGTTTACAACTTGTGCAATCATGTGTTTTTCTCCTCCGTGCGGCGCAGTCTCTGCTGCATGGCGCTGGCAAAGAGCATCTGCTGCGCAAGGCCGCCGTATGATCCAAAGTGGGCTCTGGCTTGTTTCTTGAGGCCGGAGCGCGTGCCGCTCATGCCGTACCACTGCGTGAGCAGCTTTTCGACCCAGGTATCGACAGGGAAGGCGCTCTTCTGCCCGCAGGAAAACAGCAGCACGCAGTCCGCAACCTTTTCGCCCACGCCCTTGAATGTGCGGATCGTCTTGCAAGCCTCTTCGTAGTCCATGCTTCGCAGCGCATCCGCGTCAAATCCGTCGTCCATGCGCTGCGCCGCCTCCCAAAGATAGGGCGCGCGATAACCCGCGCCGATCGAGCCGACAAAATCCCGTCCGGCGGAAAGCACCTGCTGCGGCGTGGGAAAGAGATGCAAACCGTTTTCATCCCGCGGCGCAATGGTGCAGAAGCGCTCAACGATGCCCGTGATTCTGGCAATATTGTTATTGGCCGAAAGAATAAAGCAAATCAGCGTCTCAAAAAAAGGCTGGTCGAGCAGACGAATGCCGGGGCAACGAATCAGCGCCTCCTGTAAATGCGCATCCATGACGGGCGCCAGCAGCGCGGCATAATCGCTGTCCGCATCGAAATAGCGCCGCCAGAAAGGCTCGTCCTCCGTCTTTGCGCCGTAAAGAAGAAGTTCCTCTCCCTGCCGCACAGCGCGCACAGAATGCCCTGCCGGATTGCCCAGGTAGCTTCCATCCGGCTGGCGCTTCCAACGAAAATTCTGCCCACAATGAAAGGTCTGATCCAGATCAACCTTCAGGTTTTCGATTTTTACCATAAATAAGCTCCATTGAACTCAAAAAAGTCCATCTGATTGCTCAGATGGACTTTTTACAGGCTGCAAGTTACTGAGCCGCGACCTCTTCCTTGGGGTACACGCTCACCTGCTTGTCATCACGGCCCTTGCGCTCGAAACGAACGATACCGTTCGCGGTCGCGAACAGGGTATCATCCTTGCCGATGCCGACGTTGAGGCCGGGATGAATCTTGGTGCCGCGCTGACGGACCAGAATGTTGCCGGCCAGCACGAACTGACCATCCGCACGCTTGACGCCAAGGCGCTTGGCCTCGGAATCACGACCGTTGCGGGTGGAGCCCATTCCCTTCTTATGTGCAAAAAGCTGAAGATTCATCATTGTGTTCCACCTCCGTTCTTTGAGTGGAGTATCCGGACGAATTGCGGTACGCCCGACAGGATATCCTCAAGCCCGAGCAGCATGGTTTCTAGGATCACCTGGGTTTCATGATTGGGGTTCGGCACCACGACCTCCAGCACGGGGTCGTCGCCCTCCCTCCATCGGGATTGAGTATTGGGTTCGTAATGTTTGAGTCCCATCGCCGCGGTCTGCGTGATAGCGGAAACCGCCGCACAGACGATATCTTCGCCCTCCTCCGCATAACCGGTATGGCCCTTTGCGGAAAAGCCGGAAATCAACGCTCCGCGATGGAAAACTTCGATAGTGGTCATAACTTAGCCGATGGTAATCTCAACCTTGGTGAAAGGCTGACGATGACCTGCGCTGCGGCGATAGTTCTTCTTAGACTTGTACTTGAAGACCATGATCTTGGCCTGCTTGCCGTGCGCCAGCACCTTGCCGGTGACGTTAGCACCCTCCACAACGGGGGTTCCGACCTTGACCTCATCATCGGAAGCGAGCATGAGCACGTCGAACTTGACGGTCTCGCCCTCTGCGGCGTTGAGCTTCTCGACGAAAATGACATCGCCGTTCTGCACTTTGAACTGCTTTCCGCCGGTCTTGATAATCGCAAACATCTCTGGGAGCACCTCCTCTACCCAATCTCGCTGATACGGGTTCATCGACAAGCGATGATTGCCGACCCTGCTCATGCGGCTTAAACAGTATAACACTCCGCGTCAACCCTGTCAAGAAACGCGGCGCATTTCCCCGCGTTTTGATTTGGTTAAGTGCGCTCGAGGCCTTCGCACTCGCTCTCCGGCTCGGTGGAGACATGGTAATCCCCCGAGCGCTTCCGGTTATCGGGCTTCAGATAAATCCCTTCCGGCGCCAGCTGCCGCACGCAGTCCAGTACCTCTTCGTTGGCCGAAAGCACGATGCCTTTCTTTGCGCCGGAAGAAAGAATCCTCGCCGCATCTCGCAGGGCGCGCCGCGCGGTATGCTCTTCCTGCATGACTCTGCCGGTTCCGCCGCAGCAGGGACAGGTCTTTTCCATGCGTTCCGAGAGCTTGGAGCGCATCTTTTTGCGCGTCATTTCGACCAGCCCCAGTCCCGTCAGCCCCACAACATTGGTCTTATTGCGGTCGCGCTTGAGTGCGTCGCGCAGTGCATCCACGACCTGCTGCTGATGCTCCGGGCTCTCCATGTCGATAAAGTCGATGATGATGATGCCGCCCAGGTCGCGCAGGCGGATCTGCCGGGCAATTTCGACCGCAGCTTCGCAGTTCATGCGGAAAACCGTGTCCTGCAAGTCCAGGGAGCCTACAAATTTGCCGGTATTGACGTCAATGACGGTGAGCGCCTCGGTCTGATCGACGTAAAGATAGCCGCCGTTTTTAAGCCATACCTTGTGCTGCAGAGCCTTATCCAGCCGACTTTCGATGCGGTAAGCGTCGAATACGGGCAGCTGCCCTTCATATGGCACGACGCGGTTTTCCAGTTCCGGCGAGATGCTGCGCAGCGTTTCGCGCACTTTTTCCACGTTTTCGCCCTTTTCAAGCACGAGTCGATCCACGTCGGGCGTGAAGAGGTCGCGCACCGTGCGGGAGATCAGCGATTCGTCCTTGTGGATGCAGCAGGGCGCTTTCCGCACCTGAAAGCGTTTTTCAATCTCTTTCCACCTTGCGGTGAGGGTTTCGATATCGGCGGCAAAATCCTCCGCATTCATGCCTTCGGCGGCGGTGCGGACAATCAGCCCCATGCCCTCCGGCTGAACGCGCTCGGCTTCTTCCTTCAGGCGCTGGCGCTCCGCATCATCGCGGATGCGGCGGGAAACGCCGACATAATCCACCGACGGCGCGAGGACGACATAACGCCCCGGCAGCGTGATGTGCGTGGTGATGCGCGCGCCCTTGGTCGCGTCCGGCTCCTTGATGACCTGCACCATGATTTCCTGACCGGATTTGACAGGCTTTTTCGGCCTCTGGATGCGCGGGGCTTCTCCCTCCCCGCCAAACACGAAATCCCGCTTATCCAGCTCCGGCTCTCCCAGATAGAGGAAGGCGTTGCGGTCGGTGCCGATGTCCACAAACGCCGCCTGCATACCGGGCAGCACATTCTGCACGCGCCCTTTATAGATGTTTCCGGCCTGCTTTTCCGCGCCCTCGCGCTCGAGGTAGAATTCGCAAAGCTCATCGTCCTCCAGCACCGCCACGCGGGTCAGGCCCTTTTCCTGATCAATAACGATTTCCTTTTTATTCATTTTTCTTCCTGTATGGCTTCAAAAAGCTCTTCGCGCGCGCCGTCCGATCCCGCGGCGTAGAGCGCCGTGCGCACAAAGCGGAACTCCTGCTCCGGCGCAAGCGCCTGCATGACCAGCTCCACCTTCAGTGCGTTGGCGTTGGTCTGCTCCAACACCATGGAAAGGCGGGAGTCCTTTCCGTCGAAGGCGCAGGTGATCTCGTGCACCATGGGGCGGATGTTGACCAGGCGGGTCTTGGTCTTGGAGCGTTTTTCGACCATGACCTCCTCCGCCTTCAAAAAGGCTTCCACTGCCTGCGTCAAATTTGCGTTCGGCGCAGTTATGTCGTATCCCGCCTCCGCTACCTTGGCCATCAGCGCAGGCGCTGAATCGGGCACCGGCGCGCAGCGGCGGACTTTCAGCCCGTCCGGCAAACAGGCGTTGAGCTTTTCGGCAAATTCTTCCGGAGAAATCTCCCCGGCCATCTCCACCTCCATCACCTCCCCGCGGCTCTGGCAGCCGACGGACAGCGCCGTGGCAAACGAGGTCAGCACATGGGGATTGAATCCCTGCGAATAGGCCACCGGCAGCTGGGCGCGCCGCAGCGCGCGCTGCATGGTGTTTTGCAGATCCAGGTGGGAAAACCAGCTCATGCGGCCCATTTTTTCAAATTCCGCGATCATTCGCATGATTTGCACACCCCCTTGACGAACTGCTTCATGCCGCAGCCATGGCACTTGATGCGGCAGTCGGGCGAGGTCTGGGCGTTCTGCGCTTTGTGCCATTCGCGCTTTAAGAACTCCTTGGTCACGCCGCAGTCAATGTGATCCCAGGGCAGCGGCGCATCCAGATCAAAGCGCTTGTTGGCAAACTGCGAGCAGGTCAGCCCGCATTCCTCAAACGCCGCCATCCACTCGTCAAACTTGAATTCCTCGTTCCAGCCGTCAAAGCGGCAACCACGTCTATGCGCCGCCAGCATGACCTTGCAAAGCCGCCGGTCTCCTCTTGCAAAAGCCGCCTCCAGGAAAGAAAGGTGCGGCTCGCTCCAGCTGAACGTCACCGAGCGCAGGCGCAGCTTTTCACGCAGGAACTTCTGCTTTTCAGCCAGCTGCTCCATCGTGTTCTGCGGCTCCCACTGGAAAGGCGTAAAGGGCTTGGGCACGAAGGATGAAGTGCTCACGCTCACGCGCAGCCCCTTCTGGCGGATCTCCTTGGGTACGGAGAAATACTCGTCCACAACGGCCTTGGCCAGGTTGGCGATGCCCTCCAGATCGTCATTGGTCTCGGTGGGCAGGCCGCACATGGTGTAGAGCTTGACGGCGCTCCATCCCTTTTCAAAGGCTTCGTGGACGCTGGCGCGCAGCTGTTCCTCGGTCACGCCCTTGTTGATGACGTCGCGCAGGCGCTGGGAGCCCGCTTCCGGTGCGAAGGTCAGGCCGGTTTTTTTGATGGTCTGGGTCTGTTCCAGCGTATCGCCCAGCACGGAATCGATGCGCAGCGAAGGCAGCGAAATGGCGACGCGGTTGCAGCCGTGCTCCTCCACCAACGCGCGGGCCAATTCCGGCAAATGCGAATAATCGCCTGTGGACAAGGAGGACAGGCTCATTTCCTCATAGCCCGTGTTGGCCAGCAGCTTGCGCGCCAGCTCCAACAAATGCGGCATGCTGCGCTCGCGCTGCGGGCGATAGAGAATGCCCGCCTGACAGAAGCGGCAGCCGCGGGTACAGCCGCGGGCGACTTCCAGCATCACGCGGTCATGAACGATCTCGGTGAACGGCACAATGATCTTGTCCGGGTATTCCGCCTGATCCAGGTCGGGGATGCAGCGCTTGCGGATCTTTTCCGGCACATCGTCGCGCAGGCGATTGAGCGCCTTGAATTCACCGTTTTCATCGTATTCCGGCTCGTAAAAGCGAGGAATATAGTTGCCTTCGATGTTGGCCATCTCCAGCAAAAATTCCTCTCTCGTGCCGCCGCGCTGCTTCCAGGCGTTGTAGTGTTCGCAAAGCTCGAGAATCTGCTCTTCGCCGTCGCCCACCATGAACAAGTCCACAAAATCCGCCAGCGGCTCGGGGTTGAAGGCGCAGGGGCCGCCGCAGACCACAAAGGGCGCGTTCACCTCGTCGCGCTCCTTCCACGTCAGCGGGATGTGCGCCAGCTCCAGCATATTGAGGATGTTGGTATAGCTCATCTCGTATTGCAGCGTAAAACCCACGATGTCGAATTCGCCCACCGGCGTGAAGGTTTCCAGCGAATAGAGCGGGATATCGTGTTCGCGCATTAATTTTTCCATATCCACCCAGGGAGCAAAGACGCGTTCGCAGTAGAAATTATCTCTCTTATTCAAAATATGATAAAGGATCTTCATCCCGAGATGGGACATTCCCACCTCATAGGTATCCGGAAAACAAAAGGCGAAGCGCACGTCTGCCTTTGCCGGATCCTTGCTGACCATATTGACCTCGCCGCCGGTATAACGCGCAGGCTTCTGCACGCCGGCCAGCAGGGGTTCGAGCTGATCGTAAAGCATTTTTCTTCCTCCCGTCAGAGTCATTCCTTCTTATTTTACACGCAAAGGGCGCAAAACTCAAGCCGTACAAAACGCCCGCTTTTTTCTCTTCAGAAGAAAGCGGGCGCAACTCTCAAAAGCTTTTTTTATTTTTCGACGAACTCCACCGCCGTCTTGTCGTCCATATCGGCATAGAGGATCTTCATGATGCCCTCAGCGTAGCGGTCCAGCGTCAGGAAGGAGATATCGATATAGCGCTCAATCTCATTCTGCGCAGGAATTCGATCCTTTGCGTAAAGATAGGTCTTATAGCGAACCTCGCCGTCGTTTAAGTCCATTTCAAGATTTCCGTTGCGCATACCGTAATTGGCTCTTGCAATAAAGCGGCAGACAAGGTCGCGCTTTCCCTCCGGGATATGGTTGGGCAGCATAGCATAGGTAAGGATGCAGTCCTCTCCAATTATGATATAAACCTTGGACGATTCTATCTTTTCCAGCTGCATCGTCAGCGTAAAGCGATTCTTTGCTTCGTCATACTGAAAGTGCCAATTCTGGCTCTTCAGATAGTGTTCAACGGCGACAGCCAGCATACTGCTCATGTTTTTCATCCCTCCTGCGTCATCCTCTGTTGATATTTTTGATTATACCCTTCCCCTCCTTCTTTGTCAAACGACAGCGCCGGATCGCCGATGCTCTCCGCCAGTTCTTCCTCCCAGATTTCGCGCACAGGACGCATCTCTTCATTCAGAAGCACAACACGGTAGACCGCGCCGGGCAGCAGATGCGCGCGCAGCTCCGCCGCCGTCACGCCGGGCGCGGCGGCGAATGTGCGCACCGGCAGCACGCGCCGCCTGCATAGCTCGTCCTGCCGCGCTTCCAGCATTCGCAAGTAGGTCAGCGGCGCGGCCCGGTGTTCTCTCGCGGCGGCAAAGATGACATATCCGCCGCTGAGCAGCAAGGTCAGGTTGACTTTTCCCGTTGCAGCCATTGCGACGCACCCTAGTGCAATGAGCGCCGCCCCCACCGCAACGCCCAACGCTGACGCGCAACGCTGCGCACGCAAAGCGCCGCCTCTGCGGCTCATCAGCGCGCACACTACGCGCCCGCCGTCCATCGGAAAGGCGGGCAGCAGATTAAACAGCATAAGCCCCAGATTGATTTCCAACATTTCGGTGCAGAATGCTGCAGTCTTTGGAAAACAATACGCCGTGCAGCCAAAGCTTACCGCCAGCAGAAGGTTCACTGCCGGGCCCGCCAGCGCCACTGCCGCCGCCCGTCCGGGGGAGAGCCCTTCCAATCCCCGAATGTGCGCCGCGCCGCCCACGGGTGAAAGCTCCACGCTCTCCGCCGGACAGCCGCAAAGTCGCGCCGCCGCAACATGCCCCATCTCGTGCAGCGTCACGCACGCAAGCGCCAGCCAAAGCCCGTTTCCGCTCCCCAGCAGCAGATGCGCCGCCAACAGTGCGACCAGCCAGGGCGAAAAGCGCAGCCGCTTCATCGAAGCCATTCCGACACCGGCACATAGGCTTCCCCTCGCCGGACGCACAGGCTCACCTGCGCGCTCTCCCCCGCCTCAAAGGGCACGGCAAGGCTCGCGCCCTCGTGCACGCGCTCGTCCTGCGCCACGCGCACGCCGCGCAAGGGCCCCGCCGTGCAGCACAAGCCGTTGTCATAAAGCACGGTCAGATAAAAGCCGTCGTCCTTTTCTTCCACGCTCTGCACGCGCCCCTCCGCCCCGGCCAGCAGCGCGCCCTTGCCCTCAAAGAGCGCAGCATTCTCCTTTTCCAGCAGCAGCGCGCCGTCGCGCAGCGGCAGTGCCAGCCCTTTCTGCTCCGCGTTCCAAAACACCAGCACGCTCTCCGGCACAAAGCGGTCCACAAATTCCAGCTTGCCAATGGAGCGCCCCAGCTCCATCTCCGTCGTCGCCACGCTGCGCAGCCCGGCCAGCGCTGTCTGCACCGGCTCCGCCTTCATGTTTTTTACCCCGAAGAGCACGAGAAAGAGCGCCGCACACACGCCCAGCTGCCAACCAAAGCACCGAGGATAGGCGATCTCCCGCTGTTCTTCCCGCAGCCAGCGCTTTCTGCACTTCCACCTGCTCTCTCTTTTGATTGACAAAGAAAACCACCTCCATGCAGCTTTGATTCACTGTATGAAGGCGGTTTTGTTTATAGAACGGTGCGCTGCTGACGTTTGACGACGTTGAGCACCAACCCAACGGCGGCGAGATTGGCCAGCATATTGCTGCCGCCGTAGCTCATAAACGGCAGCGGAATGCCTGTGACGGGCATAATGCCGATGGTCATGCCGATATTTTCAAAGATGTGGAACAAAAACATCGACGCGACGCCCGCAATGATCAGAGAGCCGAAACGGTCCTTGACCTTGTAGGACAGAGTGAACAGCCGCAGGATCAGCAGGAAATACAGCACGACGATGAGCAGACAGCCGATGAAGCCGACCGATTCGGCCGTAACGGAAAAAATGAAGTCAGTGTGCTTTTCCGGCACGAAGTCGAGCTGACTGATCGCACCCTCCTGAAACAGCCCCTTGCCCGCAGCCTGACCGGAACCGACCGCAATTTTGGAATAACGCACCTGATAGCCGGTGCCCGACGTATCGCGTGCAGGGTCAAGGAAGTCCAGTACGCGATCCTGGCGGAATGTGGAAAGAAACGGCCAAACCGCGACGCAGGCGGTCACCCCCGTTGCGGCAAGGCCCGCAATCAGCTTCCATCCCAGGCCCGAGACGAACAACATGCCCAGAAAGATGGCCGCAAACACCAGCGCCGTGCCAATGTCATCCTGCAGGACGACCAGCGCAAAAGGAATGGCGAAGTTCAACAGCACGGGCAAAAAATCGCGCAATTTCACAATAGGGCCATCGTGACGAGAGATCTGCCGGGCCAGCGAGATGATGATAGCGAGCTTGCAGATCTCCGACGGCTGGAAGGAACGGTTGCCGCCCATCCACGAAAACCACGCTTTGACGTTTCCTCGGCCCGCGGTCTGGAACAACACCAGCACCAGCAGCACCAGCGCCGCACCGTAGATCCAAATCGCCAGCTCACCGTAAATTCGGTAATCAAACAGCATGATCAGCACAATGGCGGCGATTCCGACGCCGACCCAGGCCAGCTGCCAGTAAAACGAGTTGGTCGTCAAGCGATCCAGCACGCCGAACAGGCCGCTTCGGTCGCTCCCTGCGTAAGGGTCGATGGTGGCGTTGGCAACGGCGATCAGACCGAAGATCACGAGCGTTGCCGTGAGCAGCACCAGCGGTATATCCAAATGGCCGCGGTTTCTGTTTTCCAGCGACAGCGACCGGCGATGGTTTCTCAGCATATCATCCTCCTGTTTACCTAAAGACAAACGAGCCAGAGCGGCAATTGTTTCCTGCCGCACGCGACATGACACTTCATTTTATCATTGCCTGTCCTTCATTGCAACCGCAGCCGCTGCATCAAAGCGCACCTTTGGGATCTTCCGACCCATCCGAGCCATCACCGGATATGCTTTTGCGGCCTCTGATTTGAAGTTTCCTCCTGTAAAAAAGCCGGCGTCCTGAACGGAGCCGACTCTTTCTGTCAGGATGCACGTCCCTGTCAAAGCGGAAAGCATCCTATTTTTTCTTCTTTTTTATGAACATCGAAATCAGCATCGCCGCAATCCCCAGGAACAAATAGATAAGCGCATAGAGGACAAAAGCCTTCTCTCCCCAGTCGAAAAACAACCACGTGCCGATCAAAAAGAGCAGCGCCGTGATCACGGGCAGCGCCCACAGTTTTCTCCCGTCCCTTCCGGCAGCCGCACCGACGCAAATCGCATAAATGGGATTTAATGCAAAAAACAGCACAAAACAGATGGCCATCCCCCCGTCGCCTTTTACGAACGTAACCGCCATCCAGGGCAATACCAGCATCATCCCCGCAGATGCTGCGATCCAAGAAAGCACTTTTTTCATAAAATTCCCCTCCTGACCTCGATTGCAAAGCAGCCGCCTGACACCTCCATCATGCCTTTTCAAACGTTTTTTGTCAAGGTGAGATGCTCAAACAGCAAAAGCGCAGCTCTCACCCGGCCGCACTTTGCCTCCGCGGAAGGATGAATCTCTGCGCTTTTGAATGGTTTCCCGCATGGAGCCGCATCGCTGCTGACCGCAGTGCCCTACGCACTCCACTTTTTTATTCTTCGATCTGCGTCAGCACGCACGCTATCGTGCTCTGCGACAGGAACGGCAGGTTGGCGCCGTTCTCGCCTTCACCGACCAGGAGCTCCGTGCCGCTGGGGCTGATCAGGAGGGGATAAGTCTCGTTGATATACAACGGGCCGTCCGCAGTACCGTATCTTCTGCCGCCCACAAGCGACAGATTGAAGGTCAAATAACTCGGTCCGTCGAGAACCGTCCGAAGCGTCCAATAGCCTGTCCACATCTCCTCAAGGTCATTTTTCTTTTCATATGACCAATGCAGATCGGCCGTGCCATTCGGATAAAACCTCAGAGAGAAATTCGCCTTTCGGTTTGTCTCGCCTGCCGTTGTGTTTACAAACCATCCCCTGCCGTTGGGTCCAGACCCCGCCAGGCCGAGCGCCGTCATGCCGCTCCAACCGTCGGCAAGCCACGGCGCAAGTTCGCTGGGGGCGCTTAGCCAAGCGTATTCCGTAAAGTCAAACGAAAGGGAATCTCCGTTCTCCGACACACACGGCACCAGGTAACTCATCGCATCGAGCGACGGCTCCCACTCGCAGGTGTTTCCGCTGCTATCGGTGATCAAAACCTGCGTATCGGTTTCATAGGCGACGCCGTCAAGATTGGCAAAGAGCAGCACCGGTTCTCCGGTCTCCGACCGATAAAGCGCCTCCGTAACCTCGTTGATTCCCCGGCTCTGGTCCCATTGCACACGGTTGATCACAACCTCCGCTTTTTCATCGACCGGCACGATACAATACAGATGTCCCGCTCCGCCGATGATGCGGCTCTCGTCGATCTCCGCGATAAAGGGATACCGGCTCAGCAGCGCCTCGTTGTTTTCCCGCAGCCACTCAGGAAATCCCGCCTCAAACCCTTCGTCAAACAGCCCGCCGACATAACCCAGATAGGCCATGCCGAACATCGTCTGCGGAAAATCGACTCTGTCGCGCAGCCACAGCAGCGAGTTTTTGCCTTCTTCCGAACCGATGTATGGCGCCGGCCGGACGCTCGGCTCCCCGCGCGGTTCCCGGCCGCCCAACCCGACCGTTGCCGCAGGCTCTTCCGATATCCGTGGAATGACCGTTGTGGGCAATCCGGCTCTGTCTGCGCTATTTTTCGGCTCGTCAGGTTCAGGCTTCTGCTTCTGCGTGCAGGCGCAGAGGGACAGCAGCAACGCCAGCGTCAGCAATAAAGCAATCGTTCGTTTGCGTGTCGTACTCATAGCCGCTCCTTTCAGCTTGATCCGCTTCGGTCGGAACCTTCGCCGCCTCATTGCTTATGATAGATGATCTCTCCGTCCCGAAGGGTGTTATTCTGCCGATCATACAGGATGATCCTATTCGCCGCCGCATGGTCCCGATTGACCAGTGTGAACTCGACAATGTCCTGCGATCCATCATCCGCATCTTCATATTGCGTTTGATACGCAGACTCGACGGACACACTATAGCCTTTCCACGTCTGATCCGTCTCGTCCAACTGCAATTCATCTACGACAAAGCCCGTCCCGTCCTCGTCCATGGAACACACGATTTTACACGAACCATCCTCGGAAAACCAGGCGCCTTCCAGAAGCGAGAAAATCTCCATCGTCTCCTGTCGCACAGCGTTCACCCTGTTTTGCTGCTCCTGCCGTTCCTCCGCGGTATAATATTTCTCTTCATCCCCCATTTCCATCCACCCGGCGTCATACCAGAAGGTATCCGCCAGCCAAGCAAATTGCGGGGAATCCAGATAGCGCAGGTGATAGATCGTATCGTGGTCTCTGTCCTCGATCGTCAGTCCGCTGATTTTATCCGCAAAATCAGCTTTTACGGTCAGAACGCCGTTTTGGAACGCATACTCAAATTCACTGCCCAGGTCCTCAAAATTCGCATCATAACAGGTGATCTGGTTGTCTTTCAGGTGCACGCCCTTGTAATAGAGCTTCATTTTGCCCGGGGTGTAAACGGTTTTTCTGATTTGAAAGTCATCGAAAAGAACCGCCGTTTCCTTGTATTGATACACAACCCTGTCACCGCTCCGGGCACAGCCGACAAGTGCGAGCAGACTTGCCAGGACGCCCATTGCAACAAGAAGCGCTTTTCTCACAGCATCGCCTCCCTCCAGATAGCCATATTGCTCCCGCCCCCCCATAGGGGGGAGCGGGAGCCGCGTTCATCCGTCAGCTGTATTCTTGTCCGCTGCGCCCAAAGCAGGCCCGGCGCGCAGTCCTTTGCCTGCCCGGGTTCAACCTTACTTGAACTGCATATTGTTGAGAATGATGTCGGACATCATTCCGGGAGCGCAATCCATGTTCCGCAGACCGATGGAGAGCGCGCGGGTACTGTCAATCTGCGCCACATATTCGATCCACTCGTAGCCGATGTACTTATAGGTACGGCCGCTGAAGGTGATGCCGCCGATCACCCGATCCTCGATCTGCTGGTAATTTTCAAAATCCTTCTTGTAGTAATCAAAGTCCTCCACGGCGCCTCTTACCTCAAAGCGCATGCCTCCTGCGCCGAAAGCATCGGGGTCGGCATTATCCACCAGTGTTTTTTTCGACTCGTTGTACGACCAGCCGCTCTCCGGGATGGATGTCGTGATCTTAACCGTCACATCCTTTTTGGCAAACTGAGCGACTTCCACAGAGAACTGCTTCATTGCGGCGTTCGCTGAAGCTGCTTTATCCTGTTCGTTGGCCTCGGCCTTTACGATGTCGAAATACTTGTCGTAAGCTTCCTGGGCGGAAAAACCGCTGCTGTTGAAACCGCTTACGTTATAGACGCCCGGTTTATCTTTGCTTTCCATAAAGTTGACATAGATGAAATGCGAGTCATTCTCCTCGGAAATCCACTTGTAATAGCGGTAGTTCGCCCCCATATGGTCGCTGTATTCTTCCTTTTCAAACTTACCTTCCGTACCGAAGTAAGCCACCACCCCGTCATAAGGCGTGTTGAAGATGTCCTTGGCGACCTTGCTCATCCAGATATAGCCCTTCTGCAGCTTCTCTTCGCTCACGATGCCGTCCCCGGATGCATTGCCGCTCGGCTCTGCGGTCACAGCGCCCGCATTTCCACTTATTGCCGGAGCATCCGCTCCGATGCTGTCCGGCATGGACTTGCCCGCGTCGATCATCGGCAGATACCAGTCGGCATAAAGATTGGGGCGCGCTTGCTCCTCCATATCATCCCAATAGCTGCCCCACGGGCGCAGGTAGATGTCATAGTGGAATTCATCGTCGCCGTTTTCATAGTCGCCGTCAATCCAGATCGTGTCGTCATAGTCCAAAAGACCGGGATCAACGATCCAGTCCGCGTGTTCCAGCGCCACGTCCGTAAACCAGCCGCCTTCGGACATCATCGTGCCATGTTCTCCGGTTCCGGCTTCGCTCAGGCTGACGGACGCCGAGGCCATGGGCTCGGCTTTCGTGTAGTCCTCATCCCAAAGCGTAACGGTACCCAGATGATCCGCGCCAACGTCAATGACGCCGCAGACGTCCCACCATTTGCCCTCCATGCTCTCATAATAACCCGAGCAGCCGGTCATCTTCCACCAGCCGTACCACTCGCCGTTCCACCAGTCGAGCAGCGCGTCGCCGCTCGAGGCAGGCGTTGTGGTCAGCTCGCCGCCGGGCGCAGCGGCGCCCGCCGCCTCCACGCGGCTGAGTTCAGAGGGCTCAACGGTGATCTTTCCGTTTTTCTTGCCAAATATTTGCTCGAAACTCACCTCAACCTTGTTGGTCGCATCGTTGAGTACAAAGGCAGTTTGAATCTCAAGCGTTGCACCCGGCTCAACGGCCTCAAACTGGTTGTCGACGGTTGACGCATAGGTGTTGTAATCGGTATAGACCGTAGCAACCTCCAGTTCCGCGCCGTTCTGCAAGGCCGTCTCGGAGACCGACCAGAGGTACGAAGCGCTTTCCTTGCTGTTGTTTGTGAAGTCCAGCTTCAGAACGATCGCGTCGTTTCCGTCGGAATCTTCCATAATGCACGCGCCCTTGTAGTGAAGCTCATACTCTCCGAGCTTGATCAAATCGGGATTTTTATCCTTGCCGCAAGCGGTGAGGCTGAACAGCATCAGCCCTGCGAGCAGCAGGCAGAGGATCTTGGTCTTGGTCAGTTTCATAATTTCCTCCTAAAGCAGACAGCGGCTCTCATGGATGTTTTTTGCCGGGAAAGGAGACGCAATCCCGGCAAAAAACAGAGGAGCCTGCCGCTGATTTCCGTGACTTATTTTTTCTTAATGCAGTTGCCGTTCTTGTCGGTGAACTTCCCGCAGAGGATCATGATG
>ERZ827168.1658-NODE-1658-length-29652-cov-3.887759_pt1 | contig 29652 bp, 25 predicted proteins | sample MGYA00519868_ERZ827168 | MGnify/ENA primary metagenome ERZ827168 (study PRJEB31778, sample SAMEA3449271) | human gut metagenome | biome: human gut; feature: human-associated habitat; material: faeces | place: United Kingdom | collected 2010/2012 ...
TGTAAAAATAAGGAGAAGGTAAAAATGAATAATGCAGATTATAACAAAATAAAAGGCTTTTTATCAGAGCATAATAAGCGTTGCGTTGCGATTTCGGGCGTTGCGCTGACCGATGTAGGATCGGTGATTCCGCTCAGGCTGTGAGGCTTTGGGGCAAAGGATGTGATGAATTGGATGTAATTTCAATCGGACTTGACAGGTTCGCGGATAAGGGCGGTGTGATGCATCTGCCCGAGGAATATCCCGATGAAATTGTGGAACTTAAGGAAAAAATATATGATACAATTTCCTTTTTGGATTTATATATAAAGGATTCTGAAAAAACCGGCTTTGTGAAAGATGTCATTGCTGAAAAACTGGCTGACTTCATTCTGGAACACTATGAAAACTCGATGTTCAACAAAGCGATTGCCACCAATTATTTTTATTTTTCCACTGCGGAGAAAAAGGAAATTTTGCAAAAAGCGATCAGCTATTTAAACTGTGAAAAAAAGGTCAACTGTTATAGCGATAAAGCAAAAACAATGATACGCCAAAAAATACGGGAGTATTTTGATGTCTCTAATGAAATTATAGTCGACGGCTTTGTCACCTTCCGCCTGCAGGATTTTCAAAAAGAAATGGAGTCGATCATCGACCAGGCGGTGGATGATTATCTGGTCGACCGGGAATATAAGGAGTTTATCAGCCTCCTGCAATATTTTGTCGAGCTGCAACCGTCGTTGCTGGACACCGTGCACGTCACGGTAAACGACGACGGCAACTATGAGCTTTACGATGAAGAGCAAAGCCTGGTTAAGGTGAATTTTGTAAAAGGCATTGAGCCGTATTCGGCGTTTGACAGTCTTACGCCGGACGATCTGCTGGTAAGCCGCCTGATTACGCTCTCTCCTAAAAAGATTGTAGTACACCGCAAAGAGAGGATTGAAAATAAGGAACTGCTCAATACGCTGATGAACGTGTTTGGGGAAAAGTTCTCCTTCTGTAAGGACGACTGCCCGCTCTGTAATAAAAATACGCTTGACAAACCACTATGAAGGATGTATAATGAAATATAATATAAAGATAAGCGATGATGGAACGAGTACCCGTAGGGGACCGGACAGAGAAGGGCGCCTTGGCTGGAAGCGTCCGGCGGAAAACTATGGCGAAAACCTCTCCGGAGCTGCGCGTTGTGACAAGCGCCGCCGCAGGCCTGCGTTATGGGCATAAATGAAGCGGTACATTCTTAATAACCAGGATATTTTTGGCGTTATTCGTGGGAATGTATCAGCAAGGTGGAACCGTGCGAATACTCGCGCCCTTGAACAGATTTGTTCAAGGGCGTTTTTTGGTATCCGGCGCAGCGGGAGAGAAATGTGGACTTATCTGTACAAAAATAAAAAGAAAGAGGTGTCATGGATGATTCAGGTAACGTTAAAAGACGGATCGGTCAAAGAGGTACAGTCCTCCACGACTTGTCTGGAGCTTGCCAGGCAACTTAGCAACAAACTGGCAAAAAACGCATTGGCCGCTGAGATCGACGGGGAGGTGAAAGATCTGACCACCCCTATCACGAATGACTGTACCGTCGCCATTTTGACGTTTGCGGACGCTGGCGGGAGAAACGCCCTCAGGCACACCGCATCCCACATCCTGGCCCAAGCGGTGAAGCAGCTCTATCCGAACGTGAAGCTGGCCATCGGTCCGGCGATTGAGGACGGGTATTATTATGATTTTGACGCGGAAAAGCCATTTACTACCGAGGAGATGGCGGCCGTTGAAAAGGAAATGGAAAAGATCATTCAACAAAACCTGCCGTTGGAACGGTTTGAACTGCCGCGCGAAGAGGCCATCCGGTTTATGGAGGAGAAGGAAGAACCGTACAAGGTGCAATTAATCCGCGACCTGCCGGAGGACGCGATAATTTCCTTCTATCGTCAGGGCGATTTTACCGATCTGTGTGCCGGCCCCCATCTGCCGTCAACCGGACTGGTCAAATGTGTCAAGCTGCTGTCCTGTACAGGGGCATACTGGCGCGGAAATTCGAAAAACAAGATGCTGCAACGAATCTATGGTACGGCCTTCCCCAAACAGAGCGAACTGCAGGCACACTTGACGCGGTTGGAGGAGGCAAAACAAAGAGATCATAACCTGCTGGGCCGAAAGTTGGGATATTTCACCACCTCTGACCTGATCGGGCAGGGCCTGCCGATCATGCTGCCCAAGGGCGCGCGCGTGATGCAGCTTTTACAAAGATTTGTTGAGGATGAAGAACAGCGTCGTGGCTGGTTGTTGACCAAAACGCCATATATGGCAAAGAGCGATCTATATAAGCTGTCTGGTCATTGGGGCCACTACAAGGAAGGGATGTTCGTATTGGGGGACGAGGAGAAGGACGACGAGGTGTTTGCCCTGCGGCCGATGACCTGCCCGTTCCAATACCAGGCGTATCTCAACCAAAAACGTTCCTACCGTGACCTGCCGCTTCGCTACAATGAGACCTCCACACTCTTTCGTAACGAAGCTTCAGGGGAAATGCACGGGCTGATACGTGTACGCCAGTTCACCATCTCGGAGGGACACCTGATGTGTCGCCCCGACCAGTTGGAGGGCGAATTTAAGGGCTGCCTGGAGCTGGCTATCTACATGCTCAAAACCCTGGGGCTTTACGAGGATGTTTCCTATCGCTTCTCCCAATGGGATCCGGAGGACAAGGAAAAATACATCGGTACGCCGGAGCAGTGGGATGAGGCACAGTCTACCATGAAAAAGATTTTGGATCACCTGGAAATTCCTTATGTAGTTGGCATCGGCGAGGCGGCATTCTATGGGCCGAAACTGGATATCCAGATCAAAAACGTACACGGCAAAGAAGATACTCTTATCACGTTGCAGATCGACCAGATGCTGGCGGAAAAGTTCGGGATGGAGTACACCGATTCGGACGGTACACAAAAGAACCCATATATTATCCACCGCACCTCAATCGGCTGCTACGAGCGTACACTGGCGCTTTTGATTGAAAAATACGCTGGCGCGCTTCCGCTCTGGCTGGCGCCGGTGCAGGTCAAGGTGCTGCCGATCTCGGAATTGCACGCCGATTATGCCGAACAGGTATATAAAAAGCTATTTGATCTCGGCTTCCGCGTGGAGATGGACGCGCGCAACGAAAAGATCGGTTACCGAATCCGTGAAGCACAGTTAGACAAGGTTCCCTACATGCTCATCCTCGGCGACAAGGAAAAAGAGGAACAGAACATTTCCGTCCGTGACCGGCGCGATGGCAAAACATCCGTCTGTTCTGTGGAAGAATTTATACAAAGCATGCACCAGCAGATCGCCGAAAAAAAATAAATCCTGCTTCGCAAAACGCCTCCTGCCCTCATATGATGGAACAGGAGGCGTTTTCCTCTGTAATATGGCCTGCACCGCTGTACTTTAGCGGCGCGGCAAAACAAGGGAGAGAGGGTTTATGGAACTATACAACAACCGGATTCGGGTACGTGAGCTACTTCGCAATCCCGCGGCGGTCGGGGTCATCCAGCGTGAATTTCCCGGCCTGCTGAATCATCCGATGATCCGCATGGCGGGCGGTATGCCGCTTGCAAAGATCATACAGATGTCGCGGGGCATCGTGCCGCCGGAAAAGATCGAATCGACGTTGGAACAATTGCGGCGGATTTAATAAAACCTGGCAGCCTGTGCTACCCGGTTCAACCTGTCAAAAAACTCCGTTTTCCGACAGGTATTCGGATTTGTTCGTCCTCGCGCAAGCCACCGTGTGGCTCACACTCGCAAATCCGCAAGGAATGGGCAAGGACGGCGCATGTCCGTCCTTGCCCATAACGTCAACTTAAGGGGCGGATGCCCCCTTAACAACCCCGAATATAGAGTATCGACACACTCAACCGGGCAGCCTGTGCTGCCCGGTTTTTATAATTGTTTTTTGAACAAAAATATGGTAGGATATTATAAACCAAAAAAGAAAGGAGTAAAAATGAACAGAGAACTGGAACTCACTTCCTTATGTGAAAAAATTGGGATGCCGAATGAAGTAAAAAAGGAAATACTTACACATTACAGAAGCCTTGCTGGGGCAAAAACAGGCGTTTTACAGGAGAGGCATTGGGATATCGAAGGACTCAAAATCCAACTGGGAGAAGATCCGCGTGGATGGAAGATTTTAGCCTGTATGCTGGCGGGCGCTTTGGACACTTGGCAGGACTACGAGCACCGCGGCATCGGTGAAGACATCTTCCTTGCCACAATGGGTTGTTTCTCCCGTTTCGTGAGGGAGCATTATGAAAGCTTTGGTGAATATGGGTTTGATCGTGGCTGGTGGACGACCCGACAGTTGACCTGCCGGCTGTTCCGTCTGGGAACATTGGAGTTTGAGATGGGCAGCTTCCATGGGGAGTCCTCTCTCTGTCTGCACATTCCGTCCGACGCGGACCTTTCACTGCAGGCGTGCGGGGAATCCTACCGGCAGGCTGGGGAATTCTTCCGTACCTATTTTCCAGACTTTCGTTACCGTGACATCACCTGTGTCTCCTGGTTGCTTTCCCCCGCCTTGCGGAAGGTGCTTGATTCCGGTTCCAAGATCCTGGCCTTCCAGAATCAATTTGATCTGATTGGAACAGACCCTGACGATATGGGTTATGTCAACTGGATTTTCAAAAAACCGAACCTGCCCATGGAAGCATGGCCGGAAGAAACAAGCTTGCAAAAAAATGTAAAAAGATATGTAGGGCAGGGCTATAAGATCGGAAATGGGAAAGGAAAGCTAAAAATGTGAATTAAATAGAATGGAGGGAGAGCATGAATTTTAACGGAAAATGGATCTGCGACCCACGGTTTTCGGGCCTGATGCCCTTGAATCTGTATCATAAAGAGCATGAGCCGATCGAGATGCCGGTCCATCCTCCGGAGCTGAAAAATGTACATATGCTCGTGCGAAAAACCTTTGTCATGCCTGCCTTTAGGCCGTGTACCCTCCGGATCGCGGCGGACGACTATTATAAGCTTTACATTAATGGCCGGTTCGTCGCAAAAGGCGCGGCAAACGGCTATCACTTTCAGTATTACTATAATGAGCTGGATGTGTCGGCCTTCCTGCACGAAGGGGAGAATACGATTGCGGTTGAGGTTTACTACCCTGGTCTTGTCAACCGGGTCTGGAACAGTGGAGACCTGCGCCAGGGCATGGTCGCAGATCTCATATCCGACGGTGAAATCCTGCTGCGTACCGACGGGACGTGGAAATATACAAATTCCCGCGCCTATACCTCTCAAGAAACGATAGGCTATCAGACACAGTTTGTGGAGGATTACGATAGCAATCTGGAAGAAACAAACTGGCGCGAATGCGGCTTTGATGACACCGAATGGGATGCCTGTGCTGTTCGTGAGACGGACTATACCTTCTGTGATAAACCCGTTCCGGTCGTGTCAGTCTATCCGCTCAAACCCGTCATAATCAAAAAATCAGAGGACGGCAGGCTGTTTTACGACTTCGGTCATGAGCTTGTGGGAATGCTCCGCATTACCGCGCGGGGCAAAAAGGGAGACCGGGTTCGGATTCTGTGCGGAGAAGAACTTTCTGCGCCGTTTGTGGTGCGCTATCAAATGCGTTGTAATTGCGACTATGAGGAATACTGGACGCTGGGTGAGGGTACATGCAGTTTGGAACAATATGATTATAAAGCCTTCCGTTATGTCTGTCTGGAGCCAGACGCGAGTGTTGAAATACATTCTCTTAGTGTTGACGTATGCCATTATCCCTTTGACGACGATGCCTGTTCACTCCAATGCTCGGATACTATCTTACAGCAGGTGTTTGAGCTTTGCAAAAACGGGGTGAAATACGGCTGCCAGGACGTTTATACCGACTGTCCGTCGCGGGAAAAGGGACAGTATGCCGGTGACCTGACCGTGTCAAGTGCCTCCCAGGTTTACCTTACAGGAGATTTGCGGTTATTTAAAAAGGCGGTCGGCGACCAAACTGCTTCCCAAAAAATATGTCCCGGTATCATGGCGGTCACGCCGGGTTCGTTTATGCAGGAGATCGCGGATTACTCCCTCCAATTTCCAATCCTGGTGCTTCGCTACTATCAACATACCGGCGACCTGGACTTTTTAAGGGAAATGCTGCCCGTATGCCAGCGGATGTTGGACTATTTTCGACAATACCGTCGTCCAGACGGGCTGCTTGAACAGGTGGACGGTAAGTGGAACCTGGTCGACTGGCCGGAAAACCTGCGTGACGGGTATGACTTTCCTCTATCGAAGCCCATCGGCCCGGGCTGCCATAACGTTATAAACGCTTTTTACGTCGGCAGCGTCGGTCTGACCGAACAGATCGCCGACCTGTTGGGTGAGGCGCACGAACAGGAATATACCGTGCTTTGTGCAGTATTCAACCGGGTGTTTTTCAATCCGGATACTGGGCTGTATACCGACTGGGAGGGCGGCTCACACAGCGCGCTGCATTCCAACATGATCCCTGCCTATTTTGGGTTCCATCCGTCTGCATATAGCGAAACCATTGCTGATTTTCTGGCCGGCAAGGGATTGTGCTGCGGGGTATATATGTCCTATTTCCTGCTAAAGGCGCTTGCGCGGCTGGGACGGTATGATACGGTCTATCGTCTCATCACCTCGACCGGAGAAAACTCCTGGTACAACATGGTGCGCGAGGGTGGTACGACCTGCTTTGAGGCATGGGGCAAGACGCAAAAGTGCAACACCAGCCTGTGTCATCCCTGGGCCAGCGCCCCAATATCGGTGCTGATTGAAGATCTGATCGGGTTGTCCCCCGCCGCCCCCGGATGGAAAGGGATACGCTGTACCCCCCATCTGCCGGACGGGCCATTTGCATTGTCGATGAAAATTCCTACCGTTGGCGGCACGGTCATCGTCACTTGTCAAAACGGGAAGACAAAAGCTACTTTACAGAGAAAGGAACTGATAAAATGAAAAAAATTAGTATTATTTGTCTGGCCATTATCGTCGTATTGGCAGGCGGATTCTATGCCTACCATGTGTATCAGGGTAACGTACAGTACAACAAGGTTTCACTTAGTGAACAAACTTTAGTGCAAGCCATCGAAAACAAGGAGAACGTCAAAGGACGCAGGATAGAAAACCTGCCCCTTATGGTGGAAAGCATAGAGGAAAAAGGCAGACAATTTCAGATCACTGCAAGTTCAAAAACAGATCTGAAAATTCAGTTGCAGCTAAAAGAGAATCCATACGGCTATCAGGCAGGGGATTATCTTTTGGCAGACGGAAAAATCGAATCCCTGTTATCCGACGGGACAGTGGTGATCTATGCAGCGCAAACGGCCCGTTCGGATGAAACGTTGTTCAACCCCTCCCGCCAGACCATTGCCATCGGCCTGACAGAGAAGGCGGGCGAGGTTTCGGTTACCCTGCAAAAAATCGAGTTTGCCGAACAGACCACCCGCCTTTATATAGAAGTGGTCAATCGCGCCGGTTATCCCGTTTCGATCCACGCGGATAAATTGGTGATGAAGCAGAATGAATATGCATCAACCGACTCAAAAGAGGCAGACTTTCCCGATTCGCTTGGTTCGAATGAGACTGAATCCGGAGTCATGACACTGGAGGCTGCCGACCTACACAAAATTGGGCCATTCCAGCTTACCTTCGTCATTGAGTCGGAGGGGCATGATGCGCAAACCGTAATGTTTGATGTAAAATAAAAAACGCGGGGTTCTCTGCTTTCGAAAATAATGAAAAGTCTATAAATTCTGAACATAGAGGAAGCTTTTCCTCTTTCTGCATATGCTATGCTGAGAGCAGTGATACAAAACCATAAGAAATGAGGTATTTCCTATGCTGTTGAAAAACTGGATGTTAACATTCGGAGAATATGAACCGATGGAGGCTGTGGCGCCCTGCTCTTTGTATTCCGTTTTGCTGCAATACGGCAGGATAGAAGACCCCTTTGCTGCGGACAACGAGCAAAGAGTAAAGGAGCTTTCGAATGAGGACTGTATCTTTACTACCCGTTTTGAGGTACCCGATCTTGCGGAATATGAACATTTTCTTCTCCGGTTCCACGGATTGGACACGGTCTGTGACCTGACCTTAAATGGTGCGGTTCTGGGGCATACTGATAATATGCATCGTACCTATGACTTTCCGTGTAAAGCCCTGTTACAATACGGTGAAAACGAGCTTTCGATCCGCTTCCATTCCCCGCTTCGTTATCTTCGTCAGGCAGAGAATAAGCACAAGCTGTGCACCAACGGCGATACAGTAGCGGGTGCGGCACACCTGCGCAAAGCATCTTATATGTTTGGATGGGATTGGGGGCCGATCCTGCCGGATATGGGTATCTTCCGTGATGTCGAGCTGCTCCCGTACCATAGCGTGCGGCTGGATGATATGCGTATCATGCAGGAGCATAGCGACGGCCAGGTGGCTCTCTGCATCATACCCGAATGCGCGGGCCGGATGGACGGGTGCACGATGCGGGTATGTGTAGAAGGTCCTGATGCGCATTTTGAGGCTGAAGTACATAACGGCAAGGCGGAGGTAACAATCCCCTCCCCCGATCTCTGGTGGCCGAACGGTTACGGCGGTCAACCGCTTTACACTGTCACGCTAGCGTTGTTGGAAAACGGCTGTGAAACCGGCCGGATCACAAAAAAAGTCGGCCTGCGTACCCTGACGGTCAGCACCGAACCGGACCGGTTTGGGGAAGAATTTTGTTTTGTTGTCAATGGGATAAAGATCTTTGCAATGGGTGCGGACTATATCCCGCAGGATAACATCCTTTCGCGCATCAGCAAAGAGAAAACCGAAAAACTGATTCAAAACTGTATCGCTGCAAATTTCAATACCATCCGCGTTTGGGGCGGCGGATACTATCCGGAGGACGACTTTTTTGACCTGTGTGATCAGTATGGCCTGATTGTGTGGCAGGATTTTATGTTTGCCTGTATGCATGTGCGCCTGCTGGACCGGTTTCGCGAAAATGTACGCGCCGAGTTCATCGACAATATCAGGCGTATCCGTCACCACGCCAGTCTGGGGCTGCTGTGTGGGAACAACGAAATGGAACGCGATATCGGGCACTCCAAAAACGAGCGTGTCCGTCTGGATTATCTGGAACTGTTTGAACGTTTGCTTCCCAGTGTTTGTGAAGAATACGCTCCCGATGTGTTTTACTGGCCCGCCTCTCCCTCCTCCGGCGGTGGGTTTGACGAACCGGACGACCCAAACCGCGGCGACCAGCATTTTTGGGATGTTTGGCACGGAAGCAAGCCGTTTGAAGAATACCGCAAGCACCATTTCCGTTTTTGCAGCGAGTTTGGCTTTGAGTCCTTTCCCTCCCTGAAAACAATCCGCACCTTTGCGCCTGTGGGAGAAATGAATCCGTTTTCAAAGATTATGGAGGCACATCAAAAGTGTAAAGTCGGCAATGTCAAAATACTGACCTACGCGGCACAGGAATACCGCTACGCCACATGTTTTGAGGATTTGGTCTACCTCTCGCAGCTGAATCAGGCACACGCAATCCAGTATGGTGTGGAGCATTTCCGCCGATACCGCGGGCGCTGTATGGGATCGGTCTACTGGCAGTTAAACGACTGCTGGCCAGTGGCATCCTGGTCGTCTCTCGATTACTTTGGACGCTGGAAGGCGTTACATTATGCCGCAAAACGGTTTTATGCGCCCGTCCTGCTCTCCGCCCATGCGGACGGTATGGAGGTTACCTTAAACATCTCCAACGAGACCCGGCAAGATTTTTGTGGGACTGTTGAATACGCAGTGTGTGGGAAGGATTTCCATATCTTTCACCGCGGCAACCTGTCAGTACAGGTTGAGCCACTCTATGCGCGGGATGTTTTGACTAAAAATTTCAGTGAATGGCTGGACGGATTCGAAGAGGAACGCTATCTTGTCTGCCGCCTGCGGGACGCGGATGGAGAACTGGTATCCGAACAGGCGACATTGTTTACCAGGCCGAAATACTTTGCTTTCCAACAACCCAAAATCCGTGCGGACATCGAATGCACGGACGGGATTGTTCACATCTCGGTCACAGCGGACACCTTCGTACAGGGATTAGAGATTGATTTTGAGGACTGCGACCTGGTGCTAAGCGACAATTTCTTTGATATCACCTCTTCCGCTCCCGTAACTGTGACGGCCGAAACTGTCATGTCTCCTGAAAAGCTAAGGCGCATGGTCTTCCGTTCGGTCAATCAGGTTGGAAGATGAAGTGTCAAAGCAGCCAAAATACGTTTTAGTATCGTTAAAAGTATACCCACCGGCTGAGCCGGTGGGTATACTTCAGGCTGTCGAAAAACTCCGTTTTCCGACAGGTAATCGGATTTGTTCGTCCTCGTGCAAGCCACCGTGTGGCTCACACTCGCAAATCCGCAAAGTATGGGCAATACCGGCGCATGTCCGTCGTTGCCCATGAATTCCATTTAAGGGGGCATTCGCCCCCTTAATAATCCCTGACATACTTTATTGACACGCTCGCATACCCACCGGCTGAGCCGGTGGGTATGCTTTTAACTGTGAGCTGTTTGGTTGCATACCGTACTCTTCTATTTTATCTTTGTAAGTACCGCCGCGCCGCGATCCGGAACCACATTGACGAACACATATCTGCGCGATCCTTCCAGAGTAGCCGTTACCCACTCGCTTTTCCCATTCTGTGTTACAACTGCTCCGTGCCATTGCAGCGGTACGTTTACCTTCAAGGTCAAGGGAAAGTCAAACAAATCGTCGTCCAATGTATCCGTCAGCGTAACCGCCATGTTGGACGGATTCGCCCAAAGAATCTTCGCGGTGGCGTTCTGCCGTTCCCGGATATATTGGGTTACCTCGTTGAAGGTACCGTACCAGACCTGTTCCTTTTTCGAAGCCGCATAGGCAAGATGCTCGTCATATGTCTTCTCGGTCATGTTGTAGGTAAATACCGTATTGCCTTCCGGCTCGATCCCGTGCCAGAGCTCGATCAGCCATTTTTCATCCTTGATGACAGTGTCGATCCATTTATTGAGCGTTTCCGTCGGAAGGTCGTTTTTTGCAACTTCGGATGGCAACCTGAACCATTGCTCATCCGTCGGACTGACAGGCGCGTTGCCGCCGCCCGTCCCACGGTTGGCATAATGGCGTTTGGCCATCTCCGCCGCCGCGGCGGTGCTGTATTGGCCCCAGGGAGAGGCAAAGGCAATCGGCTTTTGATTCGGGAACCACTCGCACAGCGTATCATACGCATCGGTAATATCCATCTTAAGCGTCTGCGCATCCGGATTGCCCTCCTGATAGCGGACCGCATGGGTCGTCGAGTGGTCGCCCAGATCGATATAACCTTCGTCAAAAATTGCCTGCCATTTGGCAGGGTCGGAGTTTTTTATATTATTTACAACACCCATAGAGGTTCCGCACAATCCATACTTTTTGAACATTTCGTTATAGAACACCGCCGCATCGTAGATGGAATCATCAAAGGTAAAGGATACGGCGGCCGGTTTGTTGTTCAAAAAATTACAGATTGTCGGGTCAAACAGGGATGTCTCGGTATCCCGTCCGATAACCGCAGCGCCGGATAGCGGAATCATAGCGCCCAGCCCTTCCCAGACAAATGCCTTTACGCTTGCCATTTCATCCGTTACAGGGAATGGACAGATAAACTCATCCTCCGTCCCTGATACATCCATATGGTCAAATCCAATCATTTTACCTGCGCGGTCGTAACCGGCAAATACTATCCTGCCTGTTTTCCCTTCGACATTTCGCAGAACCACCTGCCCGTCAGCCTCCCCCAAAACAGGGTATGTCCTCCCCTGTCCGTCCCGCACCACAAGCTCGCCTGCCGACACGGGCAGGAAAATGCTCAACAGTAAAACCAATGAAACCACTACCACTCTTTTCACTTTCTTCTCCTCCTTTTTTCCATTAAATTTTCTTAAAAATAACCGGCCTGAGACTGTCGAATCCCTCAAATACGAAAGCCTTGATACAGTCCCCCGCCTCCCAATTTAAATCATCCAATTCCAGCGTGTTGTTCTGTTTCGTTAATCTTCCGGTGACAATTCTTTTCATTTCATTTCTTGCTGAGTATTGCGCCAGGATCATCGGCAAACCTGCAACGTCATCCTGGCCGGTCACGGTAAACTTTGCTTTGACATAGCTTTCTCCATACACATTGCTCAGTTGGATGCCATCACGATTATAAAACAGGACATCATTCTCAGTTCCTCCGACCTCCACCTGCAGCCGGGTTGAAACATCTGCCCCGTTCATCGTTACGATTATCTCGGTTCGTCCGGGAGCTTTAGCCGTGATCGTTCCATCTGCATCTACTTTTATCACGTCAGTATCATAGCCGGTATAATGCGCTGTTATCCCATCCAGGCAGTATCCTGTCCTGCTCCTCGCCAAAAGTGTGGTCTGCACCGTTTCACCTGCCGATAACCGGATGCCGCCCGTATTTGTCTGTGTGCCGGCAGGCTTTATAAACAGCCTTTCTACCGGCTCGGAAGGGTCGGCGTACCGGAAAGATGGCAGCAGGCCAATGTTTTCAAGCCAGATGTCCTGAAATCCCAATCGATAGGCCGGAGAATCCAGCTGTAACCGGTAATCATTCTTGTCCGGTTCCATAAAAAGCGGATCGGTAATCAGGGATTGGGTATCAAAACCGGTTGCGCTGCGCCAGTCCGCAAACGGCTCCTCCCGTGCGCCGGTATTGCTGTAGAGCGTAACGTCGTCCGAACCGTCATAAAACAGGTTATAATCCGCCTGTGTAAAGCGGTCCTCCTGCCAGTTTGCAAAATGGTATAGCTTCTTTCCGGCACGATAACCGATATTTCGATTAAAAAACAGGTCGTAGCATCCCTCACCGCCCATAGCGTTCGTCGTTACTACTCCCAATGTCTGGCCGGATACCTGATTGTCTGCAAAGATGTTGTTTTCGATTTTATTACCAATTCCTTTTGCAAACATGCTCGCATACAGCCGCGCGCCAGGGGCGGAACGAATGTTATAGACAAGGTTTCCAGTCACCGTTTCATGATCGGAAGCATCGTCAAGATAAATGCCCGTGCCGAACGAAAACGGGATTATACTGTCATGCACCGCGTTGTAGCGAATGACGTTTCCGCCGTCGATCCCCCAGGAGTTAATCGGCCCGCAGTCCTGCGAGTCGGAGATGCAATCGTAGATATCGTTGTATTCGATAATATTGTCCTGCGTATGGGTGAACTCGCGCACATTCTCCTGTGTGACCAAAATGCCATTGATCGTCTGTCCGATCAGGGTACCGGGTCGGCTGGACACCATTCCGATCCCATAGCGCCGGGAACCGTGCAGCAGGTTGTTTGCGATGTAGTTCCCTGCGCTGTTGTTCAGATGGATACAGGAACCCTGCCCGTAAATCTGCCCGACATTATAGATATGGTTATTTACGATGCGGGAATAGCCATTTTTCGCTTCGTTGGTCTGGAGGGCAAGGTCAATCTCCATTCCACTCTCTCCGGCGTTAAAGATTTCGTTTCCGGCAAACTCACAGTCCGTTGTTCTGCCTGTCATATGGATCCCACGGTCGCCTACATTGTATATCCTGCAATCAAGGACGCGGATATTATTTGCATTTTTGATCCTGACACCCGAATATCCCCGGTCGGTACCGTGAATTTCTACTCCTTGCAAGGTGATTCCCTTCACAGGCTGCTTTTCGCCCGCGCCCTCGAACCGGAAGATGTGATCGCTTGCAGGGATGATGATCTCGGTGTTCTCCGTTATCGGTCCGTGAGGAATATAATCCACTCTGCCATTTGCGGAATCATAGAAAAATTCGCCTGGATGGTCCAAAAAATCTCGCGCGCCTTGCAGATAATAACGCGATCCTGTTCCAATCGTGTAGCTGGCATTGTTTTTTAGCGTGACGGTAGGGTAATGAGACTCCCTTTCCGCTTCCAGCCGATAGTCCTTGATCCAAAACTGATTCGCCCCCGCTGGCTCTCCCAGATACAGGTTATAAAAGCTGGCGATCAGAAAACTGTCCAGACGCTCGAACGGCTCTCGTATCAGCAGCGGCGTGGTGTTTTTCTTAAACCCATCCAGCCAGACGTCATAGGTCAGGTACTTCTTTTGTACCTCATCAAAATATAGCTTAAATTTGACCTGATACCAGGTGTTCTCCTGACAGGCACCAAGCGGAAAGGTTTTGGATTCCCCTGTGGCGGGATCCTGTATATTGCAGGACAGATTCCCACCCACAAGCAGCATCTGGTTTCTGCCGATGTAAAAACCACAGCGCCCGCCTTGCGTATTCCCCACTCGCTTTACTGTGGTGGTATAGGTAATGTCTCCCTCCAGGTGCAGGTTTTGGCGCGACAATTGTGAGGCATTCGCTACATTTTCACCGCTGCCCTGTAATTTGAGGCAGGTATCCTGTCCATCTTTCACAAAATAGCAGCCGTTCCCACTCAACTCAGCCGTCTTTACTGTGTTCGGCCCGCCTGTTGGAAATCGTGAGGCATCGCTGAAGTCCTCGTACTCTGTAAAGGTGTGCTCCTCCTCATTCGCATCGATTTTTACGACCGGTATGATGTTTTCAAACCAGTTCCATTCCCCGCTATCCCCGCCCGGCCAGAGCACTGCCTCCAGCGTTGAATAGCGCGTGGGCATCTTAAAGTCCTCCCGTTTACAACAAAATGCGTTTTTAGCAATCCCATCCGCCGCTGGGGAGGACACTGCTTTCAAATATCCTTCGTCTGGATAACGGGCGGGATTTCCGATCGTTTCATTCTCGTAAAGGCGGTAAAATTGCCCGTTTGTCCGAAGCTTTGCCGACCAGATACCATCGCCCTGCTCCTCCCAGCCGGAAACCGCTTCCCGTCGAGAGACAAACACCGGCGTTTCGTCCCGGTATGCCCGGTAGGTGGTTGTAAACCCATCTCCCGCCGAATCCCGCTGGTCGAACACGATCCCGCTGTCTACATAATAGGTTCCGCCCCGCAGTTCCACTACCACATTGCCTGCCCGCCCCGACTGGCGCAGGGTGCGCACCGCATCCCGCGCCCGTGTTATTGTGGCGTACGGAAAATCAAGCCCGCCATTTCCGTCCGTATCGCTTCCATCCGGCGAGACATAAAGTACAATATCATTTGCAGCGCAGACCGGTATCACAGGTAAAATGGCGAGTGCGATCAAAAGTGCTAAAATTGATGTCCCAATCTCTAACTTACCTAACCTTGTATTCGTTCCCCATACTTTTCTCTTTTTCCAGCCAATTTTCATTTTTCCATCCCCTTTATAGTCAAGACCGCCGGCCGTGCCGGCGGCTTGCACTGGCTCCCTTAGAGCCTTTTAGCAGCCGAGCCTATAGGCTCATCGAATTACTTTCTTTTGCATCACTTGCCCTACCTGCTATTCAAATAGCTTGCTCCACTATCCACGTAAAAATCAAATATATTTTCAGTTGCAATAATACTTGATTCCTCGCTTTGCTCGGATAAAAGGGCATTTTGCATAGCTAAAGCTTTTTGGAACCACCGGCACTGCCGGTGGTTTTCCTTACAACAACAACAAAAGACAAAAGAAGTCCTCTTTTGTCTTTCGGTTGCAATAACATCTTACCGCTTGGGGTTGACGATATCCCGCCAATCAAAGTCGCCGCGCTCCAGCCCCTGAATCAAAACCTCGGCGGTCGCCAGGTTGGTCGCGAACGGTATGGTGTGTATATCACATAGTTTCATCAGTTCATCCACATCTGACTCCGCCCTCTTAAGCAGGAGGGGGTCACGCAGAAACATCAGAAAATCGATTTCATTATAAGAAATACGCGCGGCGATCTGCTGATAGCCGCCCAAAGGGCCGGATAGAAAGGTCTGCACCTCAATCCCGGTCGCTTCCTTCACGAGCCTGCCCGTTCCGGCTGTGGCCAACAGATTATGCTTTTGCAGGATTCCCTTGTATGCAATGCAGAGTTGAACCATTAACTCTTTCTTGGAATCGTGTGCGATCAATGCAATATTCATAATAGGCATCCTTTCTCTATTTATTTTTAAACGCCTTTTTCAGCCGTTTCCATAAGCCGTCAGGCTTAAAATAAGCAAGTGCAACATCCTCCCCCATCAGACGATGGGCAATGTTTTTAAAACACAGCGCCGCATGGGACTGCTCAAACAGGATGACGGGCTTTCCTTTGTTTACTGCCGAGATCACCAAATCATCCTCTGGCACGATACCAATCAATTCCGTCCCCAGCGTTTGGATAATACTTTCGGGAGCCAGCATGTCTCCGCTTTTGACCATATCGGAACGCAAGCGGTTGACCAAAAGCTTTACGTTGGTAACCGAATGTTCGGCTAGCAGGTCAATAATACGGTCCGCATCGCGTACCGATGCCGGTTCGGGGATGATAACCACAACCGCCCGGTCAGCCGCCGATACAGCGTTAACAAACCCCTGTTCCATACCGGCTGGGGAGTCAATGAGTATGTAATCGAATTCCTTTTTGAGGCGGCTGCACAACTCTTTCATCTGCTGCGGGTCGACCGCGCTTTTATCGCTGCTTTGGGATGCCGGCAGGACATAGAGCTCATAAAACCGTTTATCATGAACCAACGCCTGGCGGATACTGCACCTGTCGTTAATCACGTCAACAAGGTCGTACACCACACGGTCTCCTACCCCCAAGGCTATGTCCAGCTTACGAAGGCCCAGGTCGGTGTCAATGATAACAACGCGCTGGCCAAACAGGGACAGGGCCGCGCCAATGTTGGCCGCCGAGGTGGTTTTGCCAACGCCGCCCTTACCGGATGTGATAACAATGACCTCTCCCATCTGCTATGCCTCCCGTTTTCAATAGCGCCCTTACTTACTATCATACCATACTTTTTTTCATCCGTCTATTGGTTTGTAAAATATTTTGCAGATTTTATTCATTCTGTTCCCCCGCCTCCGGCGCTGCATCCTTTGGGGTCAAATATGCCTCCATTACGATCCTGCCGATGTCGGAAACATAGTAACCTGCGCCGTTTTCCAGCACGACAGCCACCGCGATTTTCGGGTTGTCGTAAGGGGCAAACCCGACAAATATTCCGTTATCCGAGCCATTGGGCACCTCAGCCGTACCCGTTTTTCCTGCCGCCTCCACAGTGGAATTGGAAAACTGTCCGCGTGCGGTTCCCTGTGTGATCGTCTCCCGCATCCCCTGTACAACCTCTTTCAAGTAGGCCGGATTAATATTAATTTGCTCCACCGCTTCCGGCATGAAATAGGTCACGTCATTTTTATCATTATAGGAGTGGATCTCTTTGATCAGGTGTGGCTTATAGTAGGTTCCTCCATTTGCGAGTGTGGCGACATAGACCGCCATTTGAATCGGCGTGAACATATTATCAGATTGCCCGATCGCGGCCTGAATCGTATCGCCCGGATACCAGACCGAACCGATCGATTCGCGATACTCCGGCCCGGCCAGGATGCCGGAAACCTCGCCGGCCAGTTCGATACCGGTCTTTTGTCCCAAACCAAACTTTTTAGCGTACATGTTCAGCTTTTCGATCGTGACCCGCCGTCCTACCTCGTAAAAGAAGTAATTGCAGGATTCCCGCAGCGCGCTGCTCACCGTCACGTTGCCGTGCGTTGTATGCGAGCTTGTCCAGATGTGGCATGCAGGTGTATAAGACGGTGCGTAGTATTTATAAATCCCCTCGTCCCGAATGACCTCCTTAGGGCCTACCACCCCTTCCTGCATACCCGCAATCGCCGTTACCATCTTAAAGGTGGAGCCAGGTTCATAAGCGCCGGAAATGGTGCGGTTAAGCATCGGATTGGCGGGGTTTTTCATGTTCGCGTTATACTCTTCGGTGAATTTAGCGGGGTCATAGGATGGGTAGGAGGCCATTGCCAGCACCTCGCCGGTATTGACGTCGAGCGCCACCAGCGCGCCGCTGTCACAATCCGCCCCCTGCCGCTTGGCCGCCCGCGCACCTGCGGCTCTGGTCTTGGCAATGCCATCAGCGAGTGCTTGCTCCGCCGCTGCCTGCAAATCTGCGTCCAGGGTCAGCACTGCGTAGTTGCCGGATTCCGCCGGTTTGGAATCGATCACCCGCACCAGTCGGCCGTCGATGCTGTACTCCACGCTGCTGGTGCCATCCTTCCCCTTGAGATATGGTTCCAGCACCTTTTCCAGACCGTCCTTGCCGATCACGTCGTTCATGCCGTAGCCCTGATCCTTCAACTCATTGTATTCCTCTCTGTAAATCACGTCGACGCGCCCCAAAAGATGGGCGCCCAAGGTTCCCTGCGCGTATTCGCGGGTCGAATCGACCACGATGTCAACGCCGCGGTAATCTGCCTGGTTCTCCTTTATGATCGAAACAACATCCATCTCGATATCGTTGGCAAAGGTAAACGGGGCGTTGTAGCTGAACATACGGTTCTCCATCTCACAGAGTACACCAATCAGCTTGTACGCCTCATCATCACCGTATTCACCGTTGGATATACCGTATTTTTCCCGGTACTTATTGATCACATCCTCAGCGGTTACACAGTCCTCGCCAAGCTCTTTGCTACTAATCCATTCTGCCGCTTTGGCCTGTACCTCTTCCTCGTCAGAAGAGGGAAAGTCAAAGGCAAACGGCGCAGGGGTAATCGGCAGGCTGTGCGAATAGGCGAACCCCTTTTCCTCCGCAAGCCGGATCAGGCGCAAAAGAACCTGATTGGTCTCCGACTGGGTCGCATCTATTTTATGAAGCTCGATGGCGAACCCCATTTTGTTCTTGATTAATGGTGTCATATTCCGGTCGAATATTTCACCGCGCGGCGCCTTAACCGGCACCGATTTTGACAGTCTTTTTTCCGATTCATTGCGGTAATACTCCCCTTGTACCACCTGGATATTAATCAGGCGGATCACCACCAGGGAAAACAGGAGCAGGATCAGAATAACAATAATCCAAAATCTGCTTTTGAAGTTGACGGAAAACATAAGGCCTCACCTCCCGGCATCACACTGCGGTGTCACACCGCTTTAGAATCTGCATCATCAAATAAAATACAAGAAAGGAAAACACGATATTGTATAGCGCTTCCGGCAGCAGTACGTCTACCAGAACGGATAATTCCCGTCTGCCGCCCCACAAAAAGAAATTGAAAAAGTAATAAAAGAACTCATATAACACGCTTACGCCGCCCACAAACAAGACGCCCACGATGTAGTTATAGGTAAAGTAGACTCCATAAAGCAGGCTGCACGCAATCGCAAAATAAAGCAAAAAGAGGGTATTGACGCCGAACACCATAAAGCCCAGCATATCCAGTATCATACCGCCTGCCACGGCATAGATCATGCCCGGAATCGGCCCTTCCAAAATCGCCATACCCAGCACAAATAACAGGATCAAATTCGGCTTGACCCCAAACCAGAACGAAGGGGCCAACGCCTGAAAAACTGCGAGCAAAAGCAGCAATACAGTGTAAAATACGTGTTTCAAATGCGCCCCTCCCTCCTTCTATCCATGGTTAAGGTTTGCTCTCATGCAGACATTTTCCTGACTGTCCAACAGTCCTATTCGGTCAGATATTTGATGACCAGAACTTCCCTTATTTTAGTAAAATCCACTGCCGGCTCAATAACCGCTGACTGGTCGATGCTGTTGACATCGATCCTCTTCTCCTTGACCGTTCCAATCACAAGTCCTTTGGGGTATAGCCCCCCTAAGCCCGAAGTTTCGATGATATCGCCAACCTCAAGATCCGCGTCCTTGTTTATGTAAATCATCTTGCATAAGCCCTGGTTTTCCAGCTCTACATCCCCGCTGACGATACAGATGTCGCCGGTGCGGGTATTCATACCACTCACCGACACATCCGCATTAATAATCGAACTGATCTTTGCCCAGTTTGCTCCGGCATCTACTACATGGCCGACTAAGCCGCCATGGGATACCACGCTCATCTTCGGCTGGATCCCATGTGCCGTTCCCTTGTCCACAACGAAGATGTTAAACCAGTTGCTTGCGTCCTTGGAAACCACCTCCGCCGCCACCGTTTCATGGTCGGTGATATTCTGTTTCAGATCCAGCAGGGAACGGAGATTTTCATTCTCCACCTTATAGCTTTCATATTTACGCAGCTGGTTCTGCATGTCGGCATACTCGTCCGTCAGGCGCTTATTTTCCTCAGCCAGATGTTTTTTATCTCCAAAGTACTTAAAAAAGCTGCTTACCCCGTCCCCGATCGATTGAAACACCTTGGAGACGGAGGTAATGACGATTCCGGTTCCATTCTCTGCCACGCCGGTACGATAAGCATTTGCGGCAGAAAAAGAGATGATTACAATCAGAACCACCGTAATGCATAAAAAAATGATTAAATATTTATTTCGAAAAAACTGCAATCCGCTCACCTGCCGATTATTTATGATTGCTTGAATACAAAACCTCGTGAAGCGTGTCCATATCGTCGATCACGCGGCCGGTTCCTTCGGCGACACAGTCAAAGGCGTTTTCTGCTACCATAACCGGAATACCGGTCTGCTCCGATAACAGGACATCCAATCCACGCAGCAGGGAGCCCCCGCCGGTCATCACGATGCCCTTGTCGATGATGTCCGCCGACAGTTCTGGCGGAGTTTTCTCCAGGGTAGACTTCACCGCGTCAATGATCGAGGTAACCGGCTCATCCAACGCCTCGCGGATCTCCTGCGCGTTGATCGTCAGGTTCTTTGGAAGCCCTGTGATCAGATCGCGTCCCCGGATCTCCATCGTACCCTCACCCTCGTAGGCGTGCGCCGAGCCAATCGTGATCTTGATCTCCTCCGCCGTCCGTTCTCCTGTCATCAGATTATACTGTTTTTTGATGTATTGTGTGATATAGCGGTCAAATTCGTCCCCGCCAACACGAATGGAATTCGCCACCACGATACCGCCCAGCGATACAACCGCTACCTCGCTCGTTCCGCCGCCGATGTCGACTACCATACTGCCAATCGGCTCCTCCACCGGCAATCCCGCGCCGATGGCCGCCGCCATGGGTTCCTCAATCAGAAATGACGTGCGGGCCCCGGCCGCCATGACCGCCTCTTCCACCGCGCGTTTTTCCACCTCGGTCACACCGGAAGGGATACACACCACCACGCGGGGACGCGAGACCGGAGAGGTCTTTGTCACCTTGCCAATAAAGTATTTTAACATGATCCTTGTAATGTCATAATCCGCAATCACACCGTCCTTCAACGGACGGATGGCGATAATACTGCCCGGCGTCCTGCCGATCATGCTTTTGGCATTGTCGCCAACCGCCAGCGCCTCGCCGTTGCTCTTATTGATAGCAACCACCGAAGGCTCCCGTACTGCGATTCCCTTTCCCTTTACATAAACCAGTGTGTTAGCCGTGCCTAAATCGATTCCAATATCCTTACCCCAAAACATATGCTTCCGCTCCTTCTCGTAGTTTCTCAAATTCCATAAATATTCTGCAAATGGGCAGTCCCACCACATTGTAATAGTCGCCCTCGATGCGGCGGATAAACAGCCCGCCTTTACCCTGGATCGCGTAAGCTCCCGCCTTATCAAACGGTTCACCCGTATCCAGGTACCAGTTGATCTCATCCTCCCCCAGTTCCCGAAAACAAACTGCCGTCCGTTCGTAATCGTTGATACAATGCTCGCCGCGCAGGATACAAAAGCCGGTAAAGACTTCATGCTTCCTGCCGGAAAGCTTCATAAGCATCGTGTGCGCGTCGTTGCGATTCTTCGGTTTTCCAAGTGCCATACCGTCTATACACACGACGGTGTCAGCACCCAGAACCGTTTTGCCGGGATGCAGTGCCGCAACCGCCTCCGCCTTTTTCCTTGCCAGAGCGCATACCAACTCGCAAGGAGAAGCGTTCGCATCCGACGACTCGTCTACATCGCTCACACAGACCGTAAAATCTATCCCCGCCATCTGCAATATCTCTCGGCGGCGAGGCGAGGCCGACGCCAGAATTATTTTTTCTTGCACCATGATTTTCTCCAATTCCTTATCAAATTCAGCTGCCTCTTTCATTTCTCACACTTTCCAACCGCCGTAATGCCAACTGCGCCACGCCCCCTGTCAGAATACCCGATATGAGGGAGAACAGGAGCAGGATTGGAAAATACGTATAGAGATACGGGTTTGATAACAGCAAGGCCGATACCGTAACGCCGGCTAAATTGTGCATACAGGCGCCGATCATGCTGACACCGACCTCGCTGCAGGGCAGGTATTGCTTTGCCGCCCACATGGCGGCTGCGGAGAGTACCGCGCCCGATAACGAAAAGGGAAGGGACGACATTCCCGTTGCCGCACAGGTTAAAATTGCCCGTACCACCGCTACGGAAAAAGCCGTTCCGCCCCCAAACAGATACAGCGCTGCCAGCGTCACAATATTGGCCAGTCCTAATTTCCCGCCAGGGAAGATGCCCGCCCCCAGTTGCAGCATATTTTCAGCGATCCCAAGTGCTGTGCCGAGCGCAACCAGTATGGCGGAAATCACCAGCCGCTTCGTTTTTCCAACGGCGTTTTCACGCCCTTCATCAATAGGTAACAATGTCCACACCCTTTGTCGGGCCGATCAGTCGGACGACCAGCCTGTTTGGCAGACAGACGATCATCTGTCCGGCCGATCTGATCTCTCCCGCCCTGACGTCGAGCTTGTCCGGGCAGTCGGCCTCAGTCACCCTTACATAATTTTCCCCTATCTCTATCTTATTATAACCGTATTCGGATTGAACTTCAATCCATTTCTTTTCTTTTCCAAGGCTGTATCTTGCATACTCGCGGCCATCCAGCTCGATCACAACCTCCCGCGCTGCCTGTCCTGCAAACAGCCTGCCCGATAAAAACAGACCGCTTAAAGCGGCAATCAAGATGACAGCCGCAACCACCTTGTCCCCAAATACCAGCCTCATCTGCCGGTGGAACCGAAACCGCCGTCCGCCCGCGCGGTCTGGTCAAACTCTTCCACCACCTGCAAGGAGGCGTGTGCCACGGGCAGAACGACCAGCTGGGCGATCCTGTCGCCGCACCGGATCGTATAGGGCTCATCCGAATTATTACAAAGCAGGCAAATCAGTTCGCCGGTATAATCGCTGTCGATCACGCCCACGCCGTTTGACATTGCAATTCCATGACGGGAGGCCAGTCCGCTGCGTGCGAATACGAATCCGCCGTATCCGTCTGGCAGCTGGATGGCGACCCCGGTTGGGATGCCACGCCGTTCCCCTGGAGCAAGCGTAATTTCCTCCTCACAGCAGGCGGACAGGTCAAGTCCCGCCGAACCTTCGGTTGCATAAAATGGAGGGTTAACCTCCTTACCGATTTTATCACTTAAATATTTAATCTTTACTTCACACATTTTATTGTTCCTTTCTATCTGTTTTTCATCACATCCTGGTTTTCATTACATCGCCCTTCTTTACCAATACTCCTAACGCCTGTTTCCCTTCCGTCAGGCAAGCCTGGTGGTATCCGGCAAAAGCGCGCAGGCCATATCATAGTCTTTTTTATCACGCAGCTGGATGCGGAGGATTCCTCCCTCGAACTCGCGGCTGTTGGAGATCGCAATATTTTTGATGTTTACCCCGTGTGCCCCCAACAGGGTAGCTACCCTGCCAATGATCCCCGGCTTATCTTCAATATCCATTATCAACTCATAAGTCTTTGGAATCATACCGCGTACGTTTTCATTCATCTCATCACGGTACTGCTTGGAACCGCAAAAGTATTCGAGCAACGCATGAGCGTCACCACGTTCGAGCAGAGCGTCAAAAGCGTCCAGTTCATCACGGTAAGACCGAAGCAGCTTTCGCAGGCCGTCGCGGTTACTCAGACAGATATTCTGCCACATCCGCGGATCGGACGACGCAATGCGGGTGATATCCCGAAATCCCCCCGCTGCCAGCGTCTGCAAAATGCGGCGTGAATCATCGTGTTGCTCTACCGTCCTTACCAGCGCGGATGCCGCGACATGCGGCAGGTGGCTGATGAGACCAATGGCAAAGTCGTGCTCTGCCGCCGTCATGGAAAGAACGATGGCGCCGAACTGCTCCCGCGCAATCTGTGATATCAGTTCAATTGCCACATCTGTGCTTGTTTTGGAGGGAGTGACAATATAATAAGCGTTTTCAAACAGGTATGCCGCAGACGCGTCAAACCCGCTCTTTTCACTGCCCGCCATGGGGTGGCCGCCGACAAAGCAGATATCCGGGCAAAATTGTTCCATATAGGCCGTGAGCTCTGCTTTTGTGCTGCACAGGTCAGTTACAACAGTTCCCGCCTTTACAATACCGCGTAGCATAGCGCACACCTTTTGTGCCTCCAGCACCGGCAGTGCGAGGTAAATCAAATCGCATTCCGACAAACACGCGCTGACCTCGGTATACCCTTCCCTGATCACTCCGGCCGCAACCGCCAGATCAAGCGTGTGGGGATCGCTGTCAACCCCGATCACATCAAATATACGCGACAGGCAGCGTGCCGCTGAGCCGCCGATCAGCCCCAGGCCGATCACACCAACCGTTTTTATCATAGCTGCTTGTTTCATCATCTGTTCCATTCTGTAAGCAACTTCCTTTTCCTCGAATCATTATTTTAACCGGCAGATACTTCCCTGTTGAAAAACGAGTTGCTTATTTTTATTACCTGCCTTGTCAAACGCCTCGGTAGTAATGCCCTCGCGTGTATGCCCCTTCCAGCGGGGCTTTTTCGCGCACCAGTTCCAGAACCCTGCGGCAGGTGTTTCCATCCTCAATGGTAAATACCACCCGCAGGTCATGGACACAGGTGTTTTGAAATTCATCCGCTTTGTCTCCCATGTAAATCGGCACACTGTTTAACAGCATGTGGCTGTATTTATCACAAACGCAGGGGAAAACCGTCCCAGTCCTGTCAATCAGCGAACAATCTCTTTCGCAGTTCCCACGTTTGGACTTAACGAAGCAGTGCCGGCTCAGCATAAGCGGCAGCCTGCCGTAAATGACCGCCTCGCAGGGCAGATCGGTTTGCATATCCCGGATCTGCGCCAGATTTAATTCAGGTGACAAGCAGATTCCCTTAATGCCTTCTCTCTTATAAAACTCTGCCGTCATAGAGTTGTAGGGCCAAACATTGTAATCTGCATACCGCCCTTGTAAACAGTCTGCTACATTGGAAAAAAGAAATTCATCAAAACCTGCCTTTTGCAGCTTGTTGGCAGAAGCCAGCATCGCGCCCCGCGCGGTTTCATGTACGTTGGCGGGAAGGGAAACAACGATTTTCCTGTGGTCATAGCGGCCGCCAATCTGCTCCATCAACGTCAGCGGCACATAGACCCTGTCGCATTGTGCATCCAGCGCGATCTTCAGTTGCTCCTCTGTCAAAATCGAGGCTGTCAGATGCTGCTGCCGGTATCTGGTTTCCGTTTGCTTTTCTATAAAAACCTCAGACGGTACGATCTCCCTCTCAACCGCCGCGCGTTTCTGTTCCAGCTCCAAACATGCCTCACGCCGCACACGCGAAATCTCTCCAAACGGAAGCATCACGCCCGGCTCTATATCAATCGAAACTGTCTCCGCCAAAAATGGCGTTCCGCCAAGCTTGACCAGCCTGGTTCGCACGTCCTCTTCCTGAATGGGACGTTCCCTGGCCGCAAATGCCGCAGTATTCCCTTCCATAACCGTCCGATGCCCGTCTTTGTCATGTAACTCTAACAGGATTGGTTTGCCTTCTCGAATCTCTGCCCGCATTGAAACAGCGACCCGTTGCTGTGGCTTGCCCAAAGAGGACTGCATATTCTGATATGGGTTATCCGGCTTATGATAGGCAAACATCCTGTCCGGCGCGGACGAGGAATAATACCCATCCGTATACCCCCCGCGGTCAAACGCCTTCCGAAGCAATTGCATATCCTCTTCGGTAACCGGCTCCCCGTCTATGGCCTTGCGATATATTGAGACGACCGTACCAACATAATCCGGCCCCTTCATGCGCCCTTCAATCTTAAGCGAGGCAACGCCCAGTTCCTTCAATTCATTAATGTGTGGCAACAGCATTAAATCCTTAAGGCTCAGGTAATAGCCATCCTTTCCGCCGCCGGCCCGGTAGGGCAAGCGGCAAGGCTGCGCGCATTTGCCGCGGTTACCGCTGCGCCGCCCGATAAAGCTGCTCATCAGGCAATATCCGGAATAACAAGCACAAAGCGCACCGTGAACAAATACCTCGATTTCTGCATCGGTTTCCCGGCAGACCGCCGCGATATCCGCTTTTGCCAATTCGCGGGCCAGCACCACCCGCCGGCAGCCCAGGTTTTGGGCAAAACGGACGCCGTCGGCGTTACAGATTCCCATCTGCGTGCTGGCATGCAGTGGCAGCTGCGGCAGATACCTGTGCAGGAAGGAAGCGGCGCCGACATCCTGCACGATCATGCCGTCCACTCCGGTATGATATAAAAAAACCGCATACCGATATAGCCGTTCCATCTCACGGTCGGACAACACGGTGTTTACGGTAATATACGTTTTTACCCCTCTGATGCGGCAATACTCCACCGCCTCAGACAACTTTTTATAATCCAGGTTTGCAGCGTTCATCCTGGCATTAGCGAACTCACTGCATCCCATATAAACGGCGTCTGCACCGCCCTCCACCGCGGCGAGAACCGATTCATAGCTCCCAGCCGGCGCCAATAATTCCATAGCATCTAACTCCGTTCGCTACTCCAGGTCGTCAAAGGTAACATTATTGTTTTTTGCTTCGATCTCAAAATTATTAATAACGTCCTCAAGCTCCGTTTCCTTTTTCGCATATTTGATCTGCATATCATGCAGTTCTTTTTTCAGCTTTTCGCATTCGCGGCGCGTCTCCTCCAAAGCCAGCTTGTCCGCCGTTCCTTCCTCAAGATACTGCTGGATCTGGTCCCGCATACGGTCTGCCGCTGAAACGCTCTTTAAATACTCATCCCCAATCGTGACCGATGCCAAAACAGCGGCCATAGCTGTGCTCAGCCTGGGATTGGCGGAATGGATTTCCTTCATCTTCTGATCGACATAAAATGCGATCTTGTGCACATATTCCGGTTGTTCCTCAGTCAGCAGGGTATAATCCATACCATTAATCCTGATTTCTACCTTGTTCTTATCACCCATAGCAAACAGCCTCTCTGCATTTAAATGGTAAACAATTTATGTCTCCATTATACTACACATTTTCCTATTGTACAATAGTTGATTTATTTCCGGTTGTCTTTTTTTGTCCGGTGTGATAAAATGAAAAAAACATTTTTAGGGGGATATAAAATGGCACATGCATCCATTACACATAAGCCGAGTGCGCTGGGCAAGGAGCAGAACCTTGAGGTTATCTTTCCGGAATCTGCAACAAGGCCGCTACCTGTGCTTTATCTGCTGCACGGCCTGAGCGATAACCAAACCAGCTGGGGCAGGAAAAGCAGTGTGGAATTTTTCGTGCAGGGCAAAGAACTCATCGTCGTCATGCCCGACGCGGCACGCAGCTTTTATACGGACATGAAACATGGTGAAAACTACTTTACTTATATAGCGCAGGAGCTTCCGGCCTTTATCGAATCCACTTTTCCAGTCAGCAAAAGGCGGGAGGATACCTATATTGCCGGGCTGTCAATGGGCGGCTATGGTGCCTTAAAAACCGCATTTACCTATCCAGAACGCTTTGGAGGCGTTGCCTCTTTTTCCGGCGTATGTGACATTGAAGAGAGGGTCGCCCAAAATCTGACCGATTTCACGACGATTTTCGGTCCGGAAGCGGATTTAACACCGCATTCCCTGTTTCATCTGGCCAAGCAGGCCGACCTGGCGGCGCAAAAGCCAAAAATTTACCAGTGGTGCGGTACGGAGGATTTTTTGTATGACGCCAATGTAAAATTCCGTGACTTTATGGAAACCCTGTCCTTTGACTATACCTACCGTGAGTCGGAGGGAGGGCACAGCTGGGATCGCTGGAACGAACAAATCCATATGGCATTAAAATTTTTTGATTTAATATAAAGGAGTAGATATTTTATGTGGAATGGAAAGAAAAAGGCCGTTACCTTTAGCTATGATGACGGTGTTGCGCAGGATATACGGCTTGCTGAAATTTTTAACAGGAATGGACTAAAATGTACCTTTAACATCAACAGCGGGATGATGGGGGGAGACTCCCAGTGGAAAAAGAATAACGTCATGGTCCGGCGGATGACACCGGAGGAATGTAGAAAAACCTATCAGGGACACGAGGTGGCGGTACACGCTCTTACCCACCCTCATCTGGAAAACCTGCCGCGTGAAGAGATTGAAAAGGAAATCGCACAGGATAAGAAAAACCTGGAATCGATATTCGACTGCGAGATCCATGGCATGGCCTATCCGTTTGGTACCTATAACGACGAGGTGCTTTCGGTTCTGCGGGAAAATAATATCCGGTACGCGCGAACCGTGTCGTGTACCGGAAGGTTTGACATTCCAGAAAATTTTCTGATATTGCCGGCCACCTGCAAGCATACCGACGAAAACCTTATGGAGCTTGCCCGTCAGTTTGTGGATTTGCAGCCGGAGGAGGCCCAGCTCTTCTATGTTTGGGGACACAGCTACGAGTTTGACACTGACAACAACTGGGAGGTTATCGAGCAGTTCTGCCAGATGGTCGGCGGACATGACGATATCTTTTACGGGACAAACCACGAGGTGCTCAGTCCATTTTATCGGTGAGCGCGGCTTTGGGGCGGGATGCCAAAACCGAACCCAGTACCACCAGTACCACTGCGATATACACCCGCACCGATGGTACGATTCCATTAATGAACAGCGCCGCGAACGGTGTCAGGACGGGTTTGATGAAAAAGACCAGCGCGGCGGCCATGGCGGAGGATTTCTCGATCGCCCGAAAATACGCCCAGTAGCCGATTCCGGTCACAGCAATCCCCAGATAGAGAAGATAGGGTAGATTGTGAAGCGTCACAACCTCCATAAACGGGATGCGCGCAACCAAAAGCACGGCCAGCAGAACGATACTTCCGAAGAAAAAGGAAAAGCCCGTCTGAATGACGCCGGTAATCTTTCCCATCATCTTTCTGCTCAAAACGGTGTACAGGCTAAAGGTGGCCGATGCCAGAACCGCCATGAGGACGGACACCAGGTTCGATCCCTGTGTCAAATCTGCGCTGACCAAAACGCCCGCCACGCACAGCACAACCGCGCAGAGCTTCTGTGCGGTAAGATGTTCCTTGAGAAACAGCGCGGCCAGCAAAACGGTAAAGACGGAGTTGGATGAAAAGATGATCGCGATCAGAGCCGGCGAATCGGCCTGCAAGACCGCATATTGCAGCACTACCATGCTGATGCAGATGCAGAGCACTCCCAAAAGTGCCATGTACAGATAATCCTGCCATCGCAGGCTGATGCTGTTTTTCTTCTTTTGATAGATGGCAAACGGCAGCAGGATAACGCCTCCGATCAAAAACCGGATACAGGTCATTGAAATCGGATGTACGTCGTTTGCAATCAGCTTACTGACCGGCTCCAGCGTTGTAAACGCAGCAACCGCGATTAGTATGTAGAGAAAACTTTTACGCACGAAAATCCTCCTGACAAGAGCGTGTCGATAAAGTCGACACGCTCAAAAAAATGCAAGCATTTTTTTGAAAAC